>Ga0181532_10000059_pt1 | contig 112063 bp, 110 predicted proteins | sample PEATcosm2014_Bin_33_FD_119768 | JGI IMG/M metagenome (GOLD analysis project Ga0181532, IMG submission 119768) | Peatland microbial communities from MTU Mesocosm Facility, Houghton, MI, USA - PEATcosm2014_Bin11_30_metaG | ecosystem: Environmental > Terrestrial > Soil > Wetlands > Peat | place...
CCGAGAACATCGCGACGCTTCGAATACCGAGCTCGCGGCAGGTGCGTGCCACCCTCACCGCGATCTCACCCCTGTTCGCGATGAGAACCTTGTCGAACACTCGTCCCTCTTCAGACCTATCGTTCGCCCGTACCAAAAAGCACATCCTGAGAAAGGAACGTTGCCAACCAGTGCCGGGTCCAGCTGAGCAGGCTAGTTCCCCAACGACGCGCTTCACGAACGTCATGCGCCTCAAAAGCGTCGACTCGACGAACCGCTTCTGCCGAGACGAAGCGTTTCGTGGCGTTGACGAGGGGCTCGTTGTCGTCGCCGATCTGCAAACAGCGGGTCGCGGACGGCGAGATCGCCGTTGGGTGGCACCGGAGCGTTCCTCCTTGCTCTGTTCCTTGTTATTCCGGCCGCCGCGTCCAATTACCACCTTCCACCTCGTGCAATCGGCGGTGGCTTTGGCCTCGTGTGATGCCATTTCGGAGTTGACGAGCCTTTCACCGACGCTCAAGTGGCCGAATGACGTCATGGTCGATGATCACAAGGTGGCAGGCGTGCTCGCGGAGATCGTTGAGAACACCACTCGAGAACTCGAGCCCCACGGGCACAACCCACAGCGTTGGCCTGCCCTGGTCGTCGGCATCGGCATCAACGTGTCGTGGCCAGATGGCTGGCCGGACGACGAAAGCGATACGCAATTGCGCTTCATCGCGAAGACGGCGACAACCCTCGAGCGTGCGAGCGGCACATCGGTTGACCGGGAGGCGCTCTTGTCGGGGTTCCTTCGCTCTGTCGAACGTCGCTATGGGGGATTTCTCGGTCCCGACGGTCTGTCCGACATCCTCACGGAATATCGAGCGTGTTGTTCGACAATCGGCCAAGCGGTGCACGTCGAGCTCTCCGGGGAGCGCTTTGATGCCGAGGCGACCGGTATCGACGAAGACGGGCGGCTTCTCGTGGAGCACCGCGGCGAACAAAGGAGGCTGGACGCGGCCGACGTCGTCCACCTCAGGATGACGACGCCATGAACCTCTTCAAGACGTGCTCGGGCCGCTTCGGGAAATTCAGCCCGTTCGCCACCTAGACCAACGAGGGTCCGGTGCCGTCCAGCTACCCTTGGGTGTCATGCGCATCCTTGTGACAGGCGGAGCCGGTTTCATTGGCGCGAATTTCGTCCACTACTTTGTCGAGAACCACCCCGAGGACGCGATCGTTGTTCTCGACGCGCTGACCTATGCGGGCAATCGTGCGACGATTGCCCCCCAAGAGGCCTCCGGTGCTATCCGCTTTGTCCTCGGCGACATTGCGGACCAACCCCTCGTAGAGGAGATCCTCAAGGCCAACGACATCACAACGGTCGTGAATTTCGCGGCAGAGTCGCATAACAGCGCCGCCGTGTTGGATCCCGCGCGGTTCTTTCGCACGAACGTCCTCGGTACCCAGGCGTTGTGCGACGCAGCAAGACGGATCGGCGTTGAGCGGTTTCATCACATCTCCACGTGTGAGGTTTATGGCGATCTTGCACTGGACTCGACCGAATCGTTCAACGAGGAATCGCCGTATCGTCCGCGTACGCCCTACAACGCGTCGAAGGCAAGCTCAGACCACGTTGTGCGCTGCTACGGAGAGACCTACGGGCTGCCAGTGACGATCACTAATTGCTCGAACAACTACGGGCACTATCAGTTTCCCGAAAAGGTCATTCCTCTCTTCATCTCGCGCGCTCTTTCAGGAGAACCCCTTCCTCTTTATGCGTCGACTGAGAACCGGCGCGAATGGCTACACGTCTTAGATCACTGTCGTGCGGTTGATCTCGTCTTGAGGAACGGTGTCGTGGGCTCCACCTACAACGTCGGCTCTGGACGCGAGGCGAGCATCGTGGAGTTGGCAGACGCGGTCCTTACTGCAACCGGGAAACCGTCCTCGCTCAAGACGATTGTCGCTGATCGACCCGGGCACGACCGCCGCTACCTGCTCGACTCCTCGAAGATCCGAAGAGAGCTCGGCTGGCAGCCCCTCGTTGACTTTGAATCAGGCTTGGCCGAAACCGTCGCGTGGTATGAAAAGAACGAGGATTGGTGGAGGCCACTCATCGGTCGATCTCCCGTCGTCGAGGGAAATTGGGACTATCCGCATGCGGTGCCCAAGGGACCGTCCTGATCAGCCGTGCGGATCTTCGTTACCGGCTGCGCCGGCCAAGTAGGTGCAGAAGTAGTCGCCACGCTCACACGTCGCAATGAGGCGCGAAGACGAAATGCCAAGTTCGACGTCATTGCAGCGTCGCACGACGATCTCGACGTTGCAGATCGAGATGAAGTGCTCGCTGCGATTGTCACGACCGAGCCCGACATCGTCATTCATGTCGCCGCGTTCACCAACGTGGATGCCTGCGAGAGCCAGCAAGATCGCGCCTATGGCGTCAACGCGCTTGGAACGAGAAATGTGCAAGAAGCAGCTCGCCTCGTTGGAGCGCACGTCGCGTATCTCTCGAGTGATTACGTCTTTGACGGAACATTGCCGCGTCCGTATCTCGAGTGGGACGCACCGAACCCACTTTCTGTCTACGGTCGCTCGAAGCTCGGCGGCGAGATCGAATGCAGTGAGGCCTCCACGATCATTCGAACATCGTGGGTGTGTGGCCGGTTCGGGTCGAACATGGCAAAGACCGTGCTCAAGTTGGCTGGCGCGAGCGATGGGCCACTGCGCTTCGTAGACGACCAGCGCGGTTGCCCGACGATTGCGAGCGACCTCGCATCCGTCGTGTGTGACCTGGCCATTGCGCGACGCCCGGGGATCTTCCATGTCACGAACCAAGGCGCGACGACTTGGTATGGCTTTGCAAAAGCAGTCGTTGAAGCTGCGGGAGGAGACGTCGCTCGCGTGTCACCGATTAGCACTGCGGAACTGAGCCCGCCGCGTCCCGCGCCTCGCCCGGCGAATTCGGTGCTCGAAAACGCGGCGCTCCGCTTTTCGGGCATGACATTGCTTCCGGATTGGCACGACGCGCTTGCCTCGCTCGTACGTGAGCTTGGGCAATGAGAAACCCGCTCGACGCGGATGTGCGAACACAATGACAGCGAAGAAGGCCAAAAGGCCTTCCGTCGACGCCGTGGTCGTCAATCATGACGCCGGTGAGTATTTGCTTCGATGCGTTGCGAGCCTGCGCGACGCTGGTGTCGCACGCATCGTCGTCGTAGACAACGCTTCGACGGACGGGTCCCTGGAGCGCCTTTCGCGTGTTGATCTAAAGGTCGAGCTGGTCCCGACGGGGAGAAACCTGGGGTACGGCACGGCCGCGAACATCGGAGTGCGCCGGTGTGACTCCGCATACGTACTCATCTGCAACGCAGACGTCATCGTCGGGAAAACGGCGGTGCGTGAGCTCGCGTCGGCGCTCGACGAGCGTAGCGATCTCGGTCTTGTCGGGCCGCGCGTCAACGAACCGAGCGGTGTCATCTATCCCTCGGCACGGGCGTTCCCTCAACTCGGAGATGCCATCGGCCACGCGTTCGTTGGAATGTTCGACCCCGATAATCCTTGGACGAGGCGTTACCGCTTGGACGATGGGCAAAGCGAGGATGCAGGCGTCGACTGGGTGTCTGGGGCATGTGTGCTCGTGCGACGCGTTGCTTTCATGAGCGTTGGCGGATTCGACGAAGCCTATTTCATGTATGTCGAAGACCTCGATCTGTGTTGGCGGCTTCGACGGGCGGCATGGGGCGTCGCCTATGTCCCATCGGCGAGCGTCGTTCACGAACAAGGCGTCTCCACCCAGGCCCATCCCTACAAGATGCTCGTCGCCCATCACGCCTCGACCTGGCGTTTTGTCCGTCGATCGGTGTCTGGGTCGACGCGGACGCTCCTACCCGTGCTCGGGGCGGGGATCTCGGCGCGGCTCGCGCTCGCATTGTCCCGCGAGTTCCTCGAGCACCATCACACCAACCGCATCCGACGTACCACGTCGGTTAGATAAGCTCACGCCGCAATGTCAAGGGGTTCTTTTGGGCGCACCGTCGCGCGCGCCGCAGCGAGTGGGGGATCACGCAGCTACCGAGCGCGCCCGCCGGTTGGCTGGTTCTTCCTCATGGGGGTCATTTGTGTAGGAGGAGTCGGCCTCATTGCCTATTCAAGGTACGAGGCCACGCACCCCGCGACGACGGTCACGACGAAGAAGTCAACGATCGGACCGACCGCAACCGATAATTGGAATGCCGCGTTTGCAGTCGATATCTGCGGAACGATCCAGCCGGATCTCGCGCCGAACAGCTTGAGCGGCGTTGGTCTTCGGACGTTCGGCAACGGGCTCATCAACATCGATCCCGGCGCTGCCGCCAAGCCGGCGACCTACGAAGGCGCAAAAGCGACGCTCGGGTTGTTTGCAAAGGACTATTCGGGCTTTAGCCTCACGAACACGAGCGTCGAGTATCCCGGAAAGACCAAGACGGTGTGGAAGAACGGCGACACGTGCTCCTCGAGCGCCGTCGGGCTGAGCGGACCAGCCGAACTGCAGGCGAAGGTATGGTCCTCGCCAAATGCGACGAACGCGACCATTTCGACGACTCCGGAGGACATCCATCTCAGCAATGGCGAGATGATCACCCTCGCGTTTGTTCCCCTCGGCGCGAACATCCCGGAGCCACCTTCCAAGACGACGCTCGTGCAATCGATCGGCTCGAGCGCGTTGTCGCCGACGAAAAAGAAGTGATTCCTTCGGTCATCGCTCGACGGAGGAGATGAGCATGCAAGCGATCGTGCTCGTCGGCGGGGAGGGAACCCGCCTTCGTCCGTTGACCTACTCGACGCCAAAGCCGATGCTCGACCTTGTGGGTAGGCCAATTGTTGCGCGCATCGTCGAGTGGTTGAGTCTGCATGGCGTAGAACGCGCGATCCTCTCCCTCGGGTACCGACCGGATGTCTTCGTCAGCGCGTTTCCCGAGAGTCGCTGGAGCGACGTGGAGCTTTCCTACGCGGTCGAGTCCGAACCGCTCGACACCGCAGGAGCGATTCGCTTTGCCGCCGAATACGCCAACGCGATGGATGAAACCGTCGTGATCATCAACGGAGACGTCCTCACGGACCTCAATCTGACCGCGCTCGTCTCTTTCCACAAGACCCACCATGGCGAGGCGACAATTGCGCTCACTCCCGTCGAGAACCCCTCCGCCTTTGGTGTCGTGTTGACCGCCGAGGACGGACGGGTGCAGAGCTTCATCGAAAAGCCAGCGCCCGAAGATGCACCGACGAACCTCATCAATGCCGGCACGTACATCTTTGAGCCCGAAGTGCTCAAGAGGATCGCGACAGAACGCCGCGTCTCCGTCGAGCGCGAGATCTTTCCTGCTCTCGTAAGGGACAACGCCCTGTATGCCTATTCTTCGGAGGCATATTGGATCGACACCGGATCGCCAGAGTGCTACCTCGCGGCGCAGCTCGACATCGTGCGTGGCAAGCGGCCGCATGTCATCCTGCCCGAAAACGAAGAGGTTCGACCCGGCCTTTTCATCGGGCCGGACGCGAAGCTGGAAGGCGACGTGCGCCCGCCGGCGTTTATCGGGCGCAACGCCTGGATCGGTCAAGGTGCGATCGTCGAAGATTGTGTGATCGAGGTAGATTGCGTCGTCGGCCCCGGTGCCAAGGTGCACTCCTCGGTGTTGTTGGCAGGATCACGACTCGCGTCCGGCGCAAGCTGTGACACGTCCATCGTTGGACCCGGCGCGCGCGTCGGTGCAAACGCCGAGCTGCGGTCAATGTGCGTCATCGGTCCGATGTCCGTCGTCGAGGACGGCGCATCGCTCGACAGCGCGCGACTGCCTGTGTGAGACTCGCCTTGATGCGAGCGCTCGTGACAGGTGGCGCCGGATTCATTGGCTCGACACTCGTTGATCGCCTCCTTGCCGAACAGCACGAAGTCGACGTCGTTGACGATCTGTCCACCGGTTCTCTTGCCAATTTGGCCGAAGCAAGAGCTTCTGGGGCGAAACTGCGCATTCACCAGCTGGACATTCGGGCAGACGAGCTCGTTGACCTCATGGTCCATCGTCGACCGGAGGTCGTCTTCCACCTCGCTGCTCAAGCGAGCGTCATCATATCGATCGACCGGCCGATCTTTGACGCCGATGTGAACGTCTTGGGGAGCCTGAGAGTGCTCGAAGCATCCCGCATCGCGGGAGTGCGCAAGGTGGTCTTCGCAGCAAGCGGTGGCTCGTTATACGGAGACGTCGAAAAAGGCGACCTTCCCGTCAAAGAGCAAGCTGCGCAGCTGCCGATGTCTCCCTATGGAATCTCGAAGAAAGTCGTGCTCGATTACCTGAGGGTCTATCGCGAAATTCATGGCCTCGAGTTCACCGCGTGTGCCCTCGCGAACGTCTACGGCCCGCGCCAAGACGCGTTTGGTGAAGCGGGGGTCATCGCGATTTTCTCAAACAAATTGGTCAGAAACGAACGCTGCACGATCATGGGAGATGGGGATCAAACGCGAGACTTCGTGTACGTCGATGACGTGGTCGATGCGTTCGCACGGGCCGCTCAAAGAGGCAGTGGCCTCGTTGCCAACATTGGCACGGGCATTGCCACGTCCGTGAATGAGGTATACGCGATCTTGGCGGAACATGCCGGAACAAAACGGGCTGCGACGCACGCAAAAGCCCGTCCCGGTGAGGTTCGGGACATCGCGCTCGATCCGACAAGGGCGCGCCTGCACTTGAAATGGAAGCCGTTCACGCCACTTTCTGTCGGCCTCGAGCACACCTTGGACTACGCGCGATCAGTCGCTCAAGAGGCGACGACGAATAGGCCCAGCGCGAAGCGCCGGTCGACATGATCACCGTGCTCGCCGGGGGAGTGGGCGCCGCGCGATTTCTTCGCGGCCTCGTTGGTGTCGTCGATGAACACGACGTCGCGGTCATCGTCAACACCGGTGACGACACCGAGTGCTACGGGCTCGACGTCTGCCCGGACCTCGACACGGTCGTCTACACCGTCTCGGGATCCTCCAATCCCGAGACCGGTTGGGGGCTCGTCGGCGAGACGTGGACGACCATGGACGCGCTCGAACGTTACGGCGTGCCGACATGGTTTCGCATCGGTGACCAAGATCTCGGGACGCACCTCTATCGGACTGCCAGGCTGCACCAAGGTGCCACTTTGAGCGAGGTCACTTCCGAGATCGCAAGGGCCTGGGGACTGTCGATCTCCCTCATGCCGATGAGCGACGACCCGGTGCGCACGCGTCTCAAGCTCTTCGATGGGAGCGAGGTCGAGTTCCAGGAGTACTTCGTCCGGTTGCACCACGACGTGGCCGTGCAATCCGTGCACTTTGAGGGTATCGAGAGCGCGCGACCTGCCCCGGGGGTTCTCGAAGCGATCGCAAACGCTGAGACGATCGTCATCGCACCGTCGAATCCCATCCTTTCCATCGGCCCGATTCTCGCGGTTGCCGGAGTGGCGCAAGCCTTGGAGAAACGGCGCGACGACGTCGTAGCGATATCGCCGATCGTCGCCGGAGCCGCGATCAAAGGGCCGGCCGATCACCTCTTGACCGAGCTCGGTGAGCAAGCATCGGCCGCCGGTATTGCACATTTGCTTACGCCTTACGCATCAACACTCATCATCGATATCGCGGACGAAGCACTTACTGGCAAGGTGATGAGAAATGAGATGCGTTGTGTCGTGACGAACACGATCATGGGGAGCAAGGAAGTCTCCGAGGAGCTCGCGCGGGTCACCTTGGCAAGCGCGCACGGGCTGCCTTCGCGCTCGTGAACGACGAGAAACTCGTCGTCTTTGGCGTCAAGGACCTCCCCGAAGTCGTGCCGGGTGACGACGTAGGCGAGCTCATCGCGTCACGAGTCGAACTCAACTTCGGCGACGTAGTCGTTGTCACACAGAAGATCGTCTCCAAGGCCGAGGGCCGAATCGTCGAAATCGACACTTCTGATCCTGAAGCGAAGAGGAACCTCGCCGAATCAGAGGCGGTGCGCGTCCTTCGTCGCCGAGGTGAGCTCGTCATCACCGAGACGAGACACGGATTCATCTGTGCGAACTCAGGTGTCGACTTATCGAACGTGGGAGGGGGTCGTGCGGTCCTACTGCCGATCGATCCGGATCGCTCGGCTCGGCGGATTCGCGACGTGCTGCTGGCCAAAGCGCATGTGGCAGTCGGCGTCATTATCTCTGACACCTTCGGCCGTGCGTGGCGGCGAGGACTCACAGACGTCGCGATTGGCTGTGCGGGCATCGCCGGTGTCGTCGATCTACGAGGAGAGCTCGACGCAACCGGTCGAAGCCTCGTTTCGACCGAGGTCTGCGTCGCGGATGAGATCGCGGGCGCCGCCGAGCTCGTCATGGGCAAGTCCTCGGGCATTCCGGTCGCCGTCGTGCGAGGAGTCCATCCGACGTGGCTGCGAGAGTCCTCGGTCCGTAGAGAAATCGTGCGGACGCCAGCGGAGGACCTCTTCCGTTGAGCGCGAAGGGGCCAAGCGAAGCGGGAGTTGCGGTGTCGAGATCTCCTGTCCTGCGGGTCGGACTCTGCGTCGAACAGCTCCGGCGCGCCGTACCAGGGGGAATCGGGACCTATGCACGCGGCCTTATTCAAGGGATCCTTGAAGGCGAGACAAAAAGCCCTCTAGAGGTCACCTTGTGCGCGAGCAAGTCAAATGAAGAGCCCGATCCTCTGGGCCGCTATGGGCTCGCGCTGTCGCTCTATTCGTATCCGAGATTCCTAGAGGCGCTCGCGACGGAGTTCGGCCGCACGCGCTTGCGCGCAGAGGTGTCGGTCGTCCACTCGGTTTCCATCGCCACGCCGCTGTGCGCACCTCCCATGAGCGCGACGGTCCATGACCTCGCGTGGCGTGTGGTTCCTCGAGCCTTTCCCGCGCACGGTCGGCATTGGCACGAACGGGCGCTCCATCAGGCCGCGAAGAGATGCACCCGCATCGTCGTGCCATCACTTTCTGTTGCGGACGCACTCATTTCCTCCGGCGTCGGCATCGGAGCCAAGCGTGTCGTCGTCATCGAAGAGGGGGCAGATCACCTCCCGGCTCCCGACGATGCAGCGACGAAGACGCTCTTGGGTCACCTCGGGGTGAGCGGTGACTTCATCATGGCAGTGGGCACCCTCGAGCCTCGGAAGAACTTGAAGCGTCTTGTCGCCGGCTATGAAAAAGCGCGTGCGTCTTTTCCCAAACCCTGGCCGTTGGTGATCGCGGGGCCAACGGGCTGGGGCGAGTTGCCAAGTGGGGAGGACGAAGGTGTCATCTTTGCCGGACGTGTAGATGCTTCGGTGCTGTCGGGTATGTACGCGCGAGCGCGCTGTGTCGCTTATGTGCCCTTAGTTGAAGGTTTTGGACTTCCCGTCGTTGAAGCCATGCGGGCGGGCGCGCCCGTCGTATCGAGCGATGTTCCTTCCGCTGCTGGGGCGAGCGAGCTTGTCGATCCCTATGAGATCGAAGACATTGCTTTGGGCCTCGTTCGTGCGGCGACAGACGGGGCGCGAAGAGACGAGCTTCGTGAGCGTGGCCGGCAGCGCGTCTTACAACTCACGTGGCGAAAGACTGCGCTCGCGCACCTTGAGCTGTGGCGAGCGATCGCGGATGAATGGCGATGAACGCACCCGAAGGCTTGAGCGTCGACGTGCCCCTATCTCTCGGGATCGATGTTTCGGCAATTCCGGCGGCGCCGGTCGGTGCCGGCCAGTACACGATCGAGATCGTGCGCGCACTTTGTCGGCGAGAAGACCTGACCTTGACTCTTTTTTCCCGTCGCGACGATGCGAAGCGTTGGGAAGGAATCGGTGCGTCAGACATGGCTCGCGTCGTACCTCGAGCGCCAAGGCGCCGTCTTGCGCGGCTTTCTTGGGAGGAATTCGGACTCAACGCGGCGCTTCGTCGCGAACGGCCAGCTCTAGAGGTGTTCTTCGGTCCGCATTACACGATGCCTTCTTCTTCCTCGATCCCGTGTGTCGTCACCGTGCACGATCTCACTTTCATCGAGCACCCTGAGTGGCACGAACGTTCCAAGGCCATGTATTTCCGGCGCGCTCTGCGCATCGCGGCGCGCCGGGCAAGAGGAATCATCTGCGTGAGCAATACGACAAGAGAGCACTTCCTTTCGCACTTCGAGCCGCGTGGCAAGGTGTTCGTCGTTCCCCATGGCATTGATCACGAACGCTTTTCGCCACGAGAGCCCCACGGCGGGGCCGACGAAGCCGTGCTCGCTCGCCTCGGGGTCAAAGAGCCTTTCGTGGTCCACGTCGGTACGATCGAGCCGCGCAAAGACGTCGTGACGCTTCTGCGAGCCTTCGAGCGCGTCGCGCAGTCACAAGGCGATTGCGCCCTCGTTCTCGCAGGCGGGCGCGGTTGGCGTTCGGACGCGTTCGAGCGCGAACTCTCTTCTTTGCGGGTACGCGATCGCGTCCAGCTCCTCGGTTACGTGGCAAACGACGACGTGCCTGCTCTGCTTCGCAGATCTTCGGTTGTCGCGTATCCGTCTTTGGACGAGGGCTTTGGCCTTCCCGCGCTCGAGGCGCTCTCGTGCGGCGCGGCGCTCGTAACGACGAAGGGAACAGCCATGGCCGACCTCGCTGGTGACGCCGCGTTCACGATCGAGCGAGGAGACCCGGTGGGCCTCGCTGACGCGATCATGGCGAGTATGCGAGAAAGAGATCAGTCAAGCGTAAGGCGCGAACTTGGTATTGCGATTGCCGCGAAGTATTCCTGGGCGACTTCGGCACAGGGTCATTTCGCAGCTTTTCGAGACGTCGTGGGTCGCTAGCCTGGCACGGTGCGCGCCTTTCTCACCGGGGGGACCGGTTTTGTTGGGAAGTGGCTTGCCGGTCATCTCTTAGACATGGGCGACGAGGTGGCGATCCTGCCCGAGGAGATCGAGATCACCGACATGCAAAGCGTCGTCGCGCACTTGCGCGAGGCCGAACCCGAAGTCATCTATCACCTCGCAGCGCTCACCCACGTCGGTCGATCATGGTTGGCTCCAGAGGAGACCTTCCGGGTGAACGCGATCGGGACGCTCGACCTCTTGGAGGCCGTGCGCGCCCTCTCAGTTGCGCCGCGCATCGTCGTCATCTCTTCTGCCGAGGTCTACGGCGGCGGTGACGGGAGCGCGCTTCGCGAGGACGCACCCCTTCGCCCCGTCAATCCGTACGCGGCGTCCAAGGTCGCCGCGGAGTTCCTAGGAGTGCAGTCCTTTCTCGGGCGTGGCCTAGATGTCGTGCGCGCCCGGCCGTTCAACCACGTCGGACCGGGCCAAGCAGACACCTTTGTCGTATCGGCGCTTGCGCGCCGTATCGTCGAGGCAGAGCGCAGCCGCCAGCACGAGATCCGCGTCGGCAACTTAAAGGCTGCACGGGACTTCACCGACGTCCGAGATGTCGTGCGCGCGTATCGGCTCCTCGCGCAGTACGGCGCGCCCGGAGAGGTCTACAACGTCTGCAGCGGCTCCGCGACGTCGATCGAGACGATCTTGAGCGAGCTCATCGGCCTCGCGAGGGCCTCGCTTTCGACCGTCGAGGACCCTGGGTTGTTTCGTCCCCTCGATGTGCCCGTCTTGCTCGGCGACTGTTCGGCGTTGCGCGCGCTCACGGGTTGGCAGCCAAAGATCCCCCGCACGTCCACCCTGCGTGACGTCCTCGCAGATTGGCGTGAACGCCTAGATGCCGGAAGAAGCGGCACGTCACCTTAGGCGGACAGGCTCGCCGGTCCCTTCGAAAGAGCGCTTTGTCACGGCGCTGAACTGGCCGAAGATGCGATCTCGATGTCACCGCTTCGACCCACAAAAACCGGCCCGGCTAGCCTTTGCACCCTGATGGCCGACGAATTTGTACCATCTGTCGTCGCGGTGGTCGTTTCATCCGATCCGGGTCCGTGGCTCGAAGAGTGTCTCGCTTCCCTCGTCGCACAGGACTACCCGAGTCTTTCGATCCTCGTCATCGACGGCGCGAGCGAAGAGCCCATTGCGCCTCGTGTAGCGAGCGTTGCACCGACGATCTTCTTGCACCGTCTTTCTGAGAACCGCGGCTTTGGCCCGAGCGCGAACGCGGTCTCCGATGTCGTCCAAGGAGCGACCTTTTACCTGTTTTGCCACGACGACGTCGAGCCAGCAGTCGATGCGGTGTCACGGCTCGTTGAAGAAGCGTTTCGCTCGAACGCAGGCATCGTCGGACCCAAGCTCGTCGACCACGACGAGCCCGATCTCATCTTGCAGCTCGGCCTCGGCGTCGATCGCTTCGGCTCCCCGGTGCGGCGCGTCAGGCGAAAGGAGTTCGATCAAGCCCAGCACGACTCGGCGCGCGAGGTGTTCGCCGTTCCGGGCGCGTGCACGCTCGTGCGCACGGACCTGTTCGACGCAATCGGCGGATTCGACCCAAAGATCTCGATGTTCGGCGAGGACGTCGATATGTGCTGGCGCGCGCGCCTCGTGGGCGCGCGCATCGTCGTCGCTCCCCAAGCGAGCGTCGCGCACCTCGAGTCCACGTCGGCACGACGGCGACCCTTGCCCGAGGCACGCGCGCTCCAGTGGAGACACGAGTTGCGTGCGGTATTGAAGAACTACGGGAGTACCCGTCGCGTCTTCATTGTCAGCCAGATGGTCGTCCTTTCTCTCGGCGAGATGATCTTCTTCGCCATCTTGGGAAAGCGCAGGAGAGCCCGAGCGGTCATCGACGCGTGGCGCTGGAACCTCGACCGGTCTCAGGCGCTAAGGGCCGCGCGGGCGGCTGTCATGGAGAAGCGGCGGGTTCCCGATCGCGTCGTGTGCCGGTACTTCGGTCACCAATCCTCGCGGGCTCGACGCTTCTTGGGGGCCGGATTCGAGGCTGCGATCATGCGCTCGAGGCGCGCGCGAGACGTGTACGTCGGCGTTCCCGGCGCTCGGCCACGGCCACATCGCGAACGCCGGCCGCGCTATGTGACGACCATCGCGATCTTCGTCACGATCATCTTGCTCTTTGGCGCGAGGGCTCTTCTCGCCGGACATCTCCCTTTGATCGGCCAGTTCCTCCCGTTTCCGGCGCCCGAGCATTTCCTCGCGCGGTTCTTCGGCGGCATCGAAGACGCAGGAACGCAGCGCCCCGGTCCGAGCTCTCCCGCTTTTGCCATCTTGGGCGTGGCGGGTCTCGTGACCCTTGGTGGGATGGGTCTGTTGTTGAAGATCGGCCTCGTCGCGATGGTCGTGCTTGGAGCTTTTGGCGTCGCGCGCATCATCCGACCGTTCGCTCCGGCCCCCGCGCGACTCGCGGCGGGGATCGCCTATGTGTTCTGCCCGCTTTATTGGGACGATCTCTCCCGCGGCGACCTCGGCGCGCTCGTCGCCTACGCGGGCGTGCCGTTCATCGTTCTCAGGTGCGTTCGTGCGCAGCGTCTCGCACCGTTTCGAGACGGGGAAGTGCCGGGGATCATGGATCGGCGCACTGCTCGCGAGATCCTCGGTTGTGGGATCTTGTTGGCCCTGCTCGGCGCTTTCGTACCCGGCATCGTGTTGTTGGCGATCGCGATCGCGATTTTCTTCGTCATCGCCGGACTCTTCAGCGGGACGCTTCGTGCCTCGTTGCGGGGTCTCGCGGTCATATCGGGCGGCGCGCTCGTCGCCTTTGTTCTCTGCATGCCCTGGTCGATTACCTTCGTCCAACGAGGAGTGCGCTGGAGCGTGTTGTCGGGCGCGGCCTCTCTCCCTGTGCGCAATCCGGACATCGGCGCGCTGTTGCGCATGGATATCGGGCCGATCGGCGCGGGCTTGTTGGGCTATGCGTTCGTTTTGGCGGGGCTCTTCGTACTCGTCGTCGGCCGCTCCGAGCGCTTTACCTGGGGTGCGCGCTTTTGGGTCATGGCGATGGGCGCTTTGGGCCTGAGCTTTCTCGCGAGCCGAGGGTGGCTCGGATCAGGCGGCGGGGCACTCGGTGTCATGCTCGCGCCGCTCGCGTGTGGCCTCGCCGTGCTCATTGGCCTTGGTGTCGCGACGGTCTTCATGGACCTCTCGCGCCAGCAGTTCGGCGTGCTCCATGTCGCCGTCATCGCCTTTGGCATCGCGAGCTTCGCCGGCGTGCTTCCCGTGCTCGGAGCGACGTTGCCTGGACGCTTTTCGGTCCCGAGTACCGGCTATGACGCCGTGTTGTCCTTCACTTCCGGAAAGGGCCAGACCGGGTCGTCCCAGCGCGTCATGTGGCTCGGAGATCCCCGCGCCCTTCCCCTTGTCGCGTGGCAGATCGCGCCGGGCTTTGCCTTCGGGATTTCCTCAGGTGGCCTGCCCAATGCGATGCGGCTGTGGCCGAGCGCCAACCCCGGCGCGGCCGTGCGCCTGGCATCAGACGTCATGATGGCCGAGCACGGCTTGACCGTGCGCCTCGGAGCGCTCCTCGCGCCGAGCGGTATTCGCTACCTCGTCGTGCCCACCGCGCTCGCGCCGGTACTCAATGGCGAGCAATCTGCTCTCGCGGATCCGCCCCCGACGTTGCTCTTGGACGGTCTTGCCGCCCAATCGGACCTGCGCGAGCTGCCCGCCGAAGGCGGGACGCTCGTGTTCGAGAACACGGCTTGGCACCCGGGCGAAACCATCCCGGGCGCGATCGCCGGCCCCGGCGGCACACCGAGCGCTTTGCGAGTCGCCGGCGTGTGCTTGGAGGTCGCGTGCTGGGCGTTCCTTGGCGGCTATTTCTTCTTGCGGCGACGACGTCGTGGCAAGGCACAACACGCACGACGCCCACCCCCCGGGGCGGTGTCTGACGCTCCGGCGCCCGAGTCAGTTCATGTCGGTGCCGAAAAGGGATCACCCCTCGATGAGCTCGTCGCGGTGTCAAACGCGGGGGACACGTCCCCATGAGCGCAGCGGTCACAGCCCAAAAGCGGACACTTCGCGTGTCGAATCGACTCCTCGCGATAGCAGCCGTGCTCGTTGTTCTTTCCCTCGTCGGCGTGGCGAACGCGTTCATATCCTCGCCGCATCCCTCCGGGCCGTCGCCTCTTTCGTTGGACACCTCGGTTGCTTACGTGCGAAGTGACGCGACGTCGTCGGCGTGGTATTGCGCGGGACCACTTCCCATCGGGACACAGCCCGAGTATTCGGCGATATCGGTCGCGAACGTCTCTGCTCGAGGCATCGTCGGCGAGCTCGTTGTCGTTTCCACCGAAGGTGGCGTCACGCGAGAGCGTTTCAGTGTCGGTGCCGACGCACAAGCGGTCCTGCACCTTCCATCTGTTGGCCCGCGCACCTTTTCCGCCGCGACGGTGCTTGTCAACAGCGCGAATATCGGTGTCAATGAGATCCTCGAGCGGCCGAGCGGCCCGATCGCTACACCGTGTGTGAGCCACGACGCGCCGAACGCGTACGTCGCTGCGGGCTCGACGAAGGGCGCGTCCAACGTCGATCTGTCGCTCTATGACCCGAGCGCGACGCCAGCAGTCGCAAGCGTCACGTTCGCGACTTCGTCGGGCCTCGTGTCGCCCCCGGCCTACCAAGGCATTCCCGTCGGGAGCGGAGAGGACGTCGTCTTGGACGTCGGGCACTTCGTCCCCCAGCGCGAAGTCGTCGCCGCGATGGTGAGCTCCATCGGCGGCCACATCGTCGTCGGTGCCTTGGACACGATGGACGTCGCCCCGGGCGTCGACGCCTCACTCCTCACAGCGACGCCAGTTCCCGCGTCGACCTGGATGTTCAGCGGAGCACCGGCCGGATCGAGCACGCGTCAGGGCTTCTACGTGCTCAACCCGGGAACGAAGGCCGCGCACGTCGCCTTGGACGTCACGTCGCCCTCAGGTACGGCGAGCGTTGACTTGAACGTCGCGCCGCAAAGCTCGACCCTCGTCGGGCTCGCTCCGGATCCCGATCCGCTCGCCCTTCGCTGGGTGAACTTCGCGACGAGCGAAAAGACTCCGATCGTCGTCGCGCGCACGACGACGATCCTTCAGGCAATCCCGACTCACGTCACCTCAAAGACGGCAGCAAAGCAAAAGGCGAAGAAGCTTCAGAGGACAGCTGCAACACCGGCGAGCGGCGCGACGAGCGCTCTCTTGTTGCCAGGCCTCGCTCCGGGTTTTGCGATCACGACCGCGACGAGCGCACCGCTTCGAAGCTGGCTTCTGGCCGGCGGTGAGGTGAATACCGTGACGTCGGAGCTCGTGTTGGTGACGAACCCAAGCGACAAGAGCGCGCACGTTGCTCTTTTGGTCCTCGGCGCGTTGCCCGACGGATCGCTCGCAAAACATGGCCTCGGGGAACTCACGAAAATCGTCGTCTTGCCACACGAAACCACGAGCGTGAACCTCGGCGCGTACTTTGCGAACCGCTCCGCCCTTGCGCTCGAAGTTCATGCGAGCGAACCCGTGCTCGCCGGGAGTGCGCTCTACGCGAGGGGATCGAACGGGTCTGTCGGCTTCAACGCCTCCGCGGGCATCCCCGTCGGCTGAGTGGGAGACGAAGCCGGATCTGCATCACCGCTCGTTACGCCGACGGGCTCGAGCGGGACGGCGATGATTCCACCCGCGTAGTGGGCGGCAGCAGGAGCATCCCCGTGAACCGGACGGCCGAAGGCCGCGTCGATGAGCTTCGCCGCTTCTGCGCCGTCGACCGTCTCTTTCTCGAGAAGGAGACGCGCGACGGACTCAAGTCCTGCGTGGTGCGCCTGGAGGACCTCGCGGGCGCGGTCTTCTGCGAGGCGCAAAATCCGCGAGACCTCCTCGTCGACGACGCGGCTCGTGTCCTCGGAGTAGTCCCGGCTGTGCATGAGGTCCTCTCCCAAAAAAACCATGCCCTGTTCGCCCCAGGCCATCGGTCCGACGCGATCCGACATGCCCCACTCGCGCACCATCTTGCGGGCGAGCTCGGTGTTGCGCTGCAGGTCGTCCGACGCACCGGTCGAGAGATCGCCGTAGATCAAAAGCTCTGCGACGCGCCCACCCATGCGGACAGCGAGGGAGTCTTCGATGTACTCGCGTGAGTAGATATGACGCTCTTCCAGGGGAAGCTGCTGGGTGACACCCAAGGCCATGCCCGTCGGGATGATGCTCACCTTCAAGAGCGGGTCTGCAAAGGGAAGGACGTAGGACAATACGGCGTGACCGGATTCGTGGAACGCAATGCGCTCTTTTTCCGCGTCCGACAAGACGAGTGAGTCACGCTGTTGGCCCATGAGGACCCTGTCGCGCGCCGCATCGAAGTCGCGCATCTCGATGAGCTGCGAGCCGCGGCGCACCGCGTGGAGCGCGGCCTCGTTCACGAGGTTCGCAAGGTCCGCGCCGCTCATGCCGGGCGTGCCCCGCGCGACGATCCCCAAGTCGACATCGGGTCCGATGCGCTTGTCGCGCGCGTGCACCGCCAAGATGGGCTTGCGCTCTTCGAGGTCGGGAAGAGGCACGACAATCTGACGGTCGAAGCGCCCCGGCCGCAACAATGCGGGGTCCAAGATGTCCGGGCGGTTCGTCGCCGCCATCATGACGACGCCCTCGGAAGAGTCAAAACCATCCATCTCCGAGAGCATCTGGTTCAGCGTCTGCTCACGCTCGTCGTGTCCGCCACCGAGACCCGCGCCCCGCTTTCGCCCGATCGAGTCGATCTCGTCGACGAAGATGATCGCGGGGGCTTGCTTGCGGGCCATCTGGAACAGGTCACGCACTCGGCTCGCCCCGACGCCGACGAACATCTCCATGAAGTCCGAGCCGCTCACGGACAAGAACGGCACACCGGCCTCTCCGGCGACGGCTCGCGCGAGGAGGGTCTTGCCCGTGCCCGGTGGCCCGACCAACAACACGCCCTTGGGGATACGCGCCCCGATCTCTCGGAAGCGCCCGGGAGACTTAAGGAAGTCGACGACCTCGCTGATCTCCTGTTTGACCGAGGTGTAGCCGGCGACGTCGTTAAAGGTCGTGCGCGGCCGCTCGGTCGAGTACAGCTTCGCCCGGGAGCGCCCGATCGACATGATCCCCGACATCTGGCCCTGGGCCCGACGGTTCAGCCAGACGATCAGGACCCCGATGAGCAGGATCGGGACGATGTAGATGAGCAGCTCCGGCCAGATGCTCGAGCTCGGCGTGGAGAACTTGAGGCTCGCACCTGAGCTCGTGATCGCGTTCGTCTCGTCCTGGGTGAGCGGGACGGGCCCGGTCGTCGTGTAAGCAGTGCCCTTGGTCAAGGTGCCGGTGATCCCGCCCGTCGAATTGTCAAAGGTGACGGACTTGATCTCGTGGTGCGCGATGTCATAGCGGAACGACGTCCAAGAAAGGTTCGTCGCGCTCGAGTGCGAGACGAGCGACGAGCCAAAGACGATGAGCAGCAACACGACGACGGCCGCCGCGACGGCCCAGCGCATCGTCGTTTCGTTTCCGCCCGAAGCCCCAGGTCCCCGCTGTCCGGGCCCGCCGCCCTGGCCATTGCGCTGACGCATGTCTTGTGGCTGTTGACTCACGCACACCATCGTAGGCGGAGTCAGCGCGAAAACCGTCACCACCATTTTCCTTTCGACATCGGTGTCGTCGCGATGAGGAAGGAGTTGACCGGGACGGGGTAGCAGGCGACGCTTCCCCCATGGCGATGGACGGTCGTGGGCTCGTCGAGCATGAAGAGGGCAAGTCGCGAGGAATCGCGAACGACTTCGGACTCAGCGAGGCCGTACTCGGCTTCTGCGTCGCCATCGTGCTCGGGTCCGTCGCGGTGGCGCTCTTTGCCAACCTGAGCCACCACCCGTTGCATCCTTCGAACTTCGGCAGTGACGTCTCGAGCCTCATCGGTCTTTGGATCGGGCTCATCGGCGCCACGCTGTTCGCGAGTCGGTCCCGGGCGCGTCGGCTCGGCGAGGGCTTTTCCTTCGCTCGCTTTCGAGCCGACTACGGGATTGAGATCCACCTCTGGCCGGACGCGCTCGTCGGGATCGTTGCCGGGGTCGCGTCCCAGTACGTGCTCGTGCCGATCCTCGAGGCCCTCCTTATCCCCTTTGTTCCGCACCTCTTCCATCGCCTGAGCGGCCCCGCGGTGCACCTCACCTCGGGCGCGCACGGCCCGGGGCTATGGGTGCTCGGATTCCTCGTGTGCATCGGGAGCCCCTGTGTCGAGGAGCTCTTCTTCCGCGGACTGCTCTTGCGCTCCTTGGCCGGGCGCTTCGCTCACCTCTCAAAGACCGGAGGTGCCATCTTGAGCGTGGGCCTCACGGCGGTGTGCTTTGGACTCGCGCACTTCGAAGCGCTGCAGCTCATCGGGCTCGTGGGCTTCGGCGTCGTCCTCGGATCGCTCGCATGGAGGACAGGCCGTCTCGGTCCAGGCATCGTCGCGCACGCCGCGTTCAACGCCGTGACCTTCGTGGCATTAGTCGGGCCCATTCACTGACGATCGATTGGTCCGCGCACGTTGTAGTGATGCTGAGCACCCTTTCGCGCCAGGTGGTGTCGCTTAGTCCTTGATCAGGCGGTGCTTTCTTAAGGAGGACCCCAAGTAGGATCGCCAATCAATGCCCACAAAGAGCGCTCTTTCTTCGATCTTCAAGGCCTACGACGTCAGAGGCATCGTCCCCGAAGAACTAAACACCGAGCGCGCCGTCGCGATCGGTGCCGGGTTCGCGCACTTCGCGCGAAAAGCCGAGGGCGCGACACGTCTCATCGTCGGTAGGGACATGCGGGAATCGGGTTTCGAGCTTTCGCGCGCAGTAATCGCTGGGGCTTGCTCGCAAGGTGCCCACGTCATCGATATCGGCCTTTGTTCGACGGACCTCCTGTACTTCGCAACCGGCCATCTCGACGCTCCGGGAGTCATGCTCACCGCGTCGCACAACCCGGCGAATTACAACGGGTTGAAGTTCTGCCTCGCGAAGGCGCGGCCCATCGGCCAACAGAGCGGCCTCAAGGAGATCCGTGACTACGGCGAGGGGTTCCTCGCACGTGGAGACAAAGCGGATGCGAAGCCACAAGACGTCGAGGAGATCGACTTGTTGGAGGCCTTTGCCAAACACGTCCGGTCCTTCATCAACGCGAACGCGCTTGAGGCCTTTTCTATCGTCGCGGACACGGCAAATGGCATGGGTGGCCTCGTCGCGCCGGCCGTATTCAAAGGGCTTCCACCGCACCTAGAAGTGCTCTTCGGTGAACTCGACGGGACGTTCCCGAACCACCCCGCCGATCCGATCCAAGCGAAGAACCTCGTCGCTCTCATCGCTCGCATCCTCGAGGTGCACGCGGATGTCGGGCTCGCCTTCGACGGCGACGCGGACCGCGTCTTTTTGGTCGACGAGAAAGGCGAAGCGCTGTCGGGATCGACGACGACCGCGATCGTCGCGAAGGAGCTCTTGCGAAAGAACCCCGGGGCGACGGTGTTGTACAACTGCATTTGCTCAAAGGCCGTTGCAGAGGTCATCGCCGAGTCTGGTGGCATTGGGGTTCGCACTCGAGTCGGGCACTCCTTCATCAAGGCGGTCATGGCTCAAACCGGTGCGGTCTTTGGGGGAGAACACTCGGGGCATTACTACTTTCGCGATAACTTCGGCGCGGACTCGGGCATCATCGCGGCGCTCGTCGTCTTGGAGGTGCTGTCCAATGCAAAGGTGTCGCTGCACGAGTTGCGCGTGCCATTCGAGCGTTACTGCGACTCTGGTGAGATCAACACTGTCGTCAAAGACACCGCCGCGTCGATCGCATTCGTTTCCAAGCACTACGAGCACCGGGGCGCAGCGATAGATTTCCTCGACGGACTGACCGCGGATTTCGGGTCGTGGTGGTTTAACCTGCGTCCTTCGAACACCGAACCGCTCTTGCGCTTGAACGTCGAGACGCACGACGCTCCGAGCTGCAAGGCGCGCGTCGAAGAGGTGCGAGCCCTCATAGGCGCGTCTGATGCCCAAACCGACTAAGGGAGCAAACAAACGTGGCACTCGATGAGTTCTTAGTTGAAATCCTCGTCGACCCCGAAGACAAATTGCCGCTTTGGTATTTCGAAGATGAAGACGCGCTCTACAATCCGCGCCTTCACCGGCGCTATGACATCCGCGATGACATCCCCGTGATGCTCATCGAAGAGGGGGTCATCGTGGACGACACCGAACACGCGCGCCTCATGGCAAAGGTAAAAGAAGGGGCCATCGAGACCGGTTCACCGCGACCCAAATGAGCGCGTTCGACGTGCCCGTGGCCGCGGGCCTCCTCGATTCCCAGAACATGTTCGGCGCAACGGCCTCCTTGCCCGAACAGTTCGAAGACGCGGCGGAGCGCGCGCGATCCACAGAGAACCTCCCTCGTGCGAAGGACGTGAGCGCGATCGTCGTGTTGGGCATGGGCGGATCAGGGGTTGCCGGTCATGTGCTCGAAGCTTTGGGCGCCCCGAGGCTTTCCGTGCCGGTCGTTTGTGTCAATTCCTACGAAGTCCCCACGTTCGTTGGACCGAGCACCCTTGTCTTTGCCGTCTCATTTTCCGGAGAGACCGAAGAGACAATCACCGGATCGGAGATCGCCCTTGCTCGCGGCGCGCACTTCGTCGCAATAAGCGGGGAAGGATCCCTCGCCGAGCTCGCGCGCTCGAATCACAAGTCCGTCATCGGTATCGCCCCGGGCATTCCCCAGCCTCGTGCAGGCCTTGGCGCGACGCTCGCCCCCTTGTTGGTCGCGTGCGAGGAGATCGGATTGGCACCAGGCATGAGCGATGCGATCGAAAAGGCCGTCGAACAGCTGCGACGTCGACGGCCCGAGCTCATCGCGAGAAGTGGGGGGATCGCGAGTGAGATCGCGAAGACGATCGGGCGGGGCTTCCCGCTCGTGTATGGGGCCGCGGGCATCGGCTCGGTCGCGGCGCGCCGTTGGAAGACCCAGGTCAACGAGAACGCGAAGGCACCTGCGTTCAGCGGCGAGCAGCCAGAGGTCTGCCACAACGAGATCTGTGGATTCGGCCAGAACGGTGACGTGACGCGCCAGCTCGTCACGCTGTGCTATCTGCGCAGCCAATTCGAGCACCCTCGCGTCGGCGCTCGCTTCTCGTTGATGTCAGGGGCTCTTCGCGAAGCGGTCGGTGCCATCGTGGAGGTCCATGCGAGTGGCGACGGACCTCTCGCACAGCTGATGGATCTCATCTTCATCGGGGACTTCGTCTCGCTGCACATGGCTGTTGCTGAGGGAATCGATCCTGGCCCCGTCCCCGTTCTCGTCGGGCTGAAGCACGACCTTGCAACCTGGGAGGGTTGAGCCCTGCGCAAGGAGTCGTGACGACATGAGGCGCAAGCTCCATCGCGCGCCGGTTTCTGGGCAATGATTGTGCACGCAAGTTCACGAAGGGATGGCGATGACCACAGCAACGGGCTCAGGTAAGACGAAGGACGCAAAGGTGGATGCATTCGACGTAGCCGACATGGGGCTCGCGGACCTCGGGGCACAGCGCATCGCCTGGGCAGACGCGAACATGCCCGTGCTCACGTCGATCAGGGACCGCTTCGCGAAAGAGCGCCCATTAGACGGTGTCACGGTCGCGGCGTGCTTGCACATCACGACCGAGACGGCGAACTTACTGCGCACCTTGAAGGCAGGCGGTGCGACGGTCGTCGCGTGTGCTTCCAATCCTCTTTCGACCCAAGATGACGTCGCGGCCTCGTTGGTGCGCGACGAGAACATCGCGACGTTCGCGATAAAAGGAGAAGACGAGGCGCGTTACTACTCACATATCGATGCGGTCCTCGACGCAAAGCCTCACATCACAATGGACGACGGATGCGACCTCGTCTCGCGACTCCACCAGCGTCGGCCGGAACAAGTAGGTGCGATGCTCGGCGGGACCGAGGAGACGACGACAGGAGTGATCCGGCTAAAGGCGATGGAACGTGATCGTGCGCTCGGATATCCCATCGTTGCGGTGAACGATGCGGACACCAAGCACATGTTCGACAATCGTTACGGAACCGGACAGTCGACTCTCGACGGCATCATCCGGTCGACGAACGTGTTGTTGGCCGGCAAGAAAGTCGTCGTGGCGGGATATGGATATTGCGGCAAAGGCGTCGCGTCCCGCGCGCGCGGCATGGGGGCAAACGTCACGGTCACCGAGATCAATCCCCTGCGCGCGCTCGAAGCGGTCATGGACGGTTTTCTCGTCGCGCCGATGGGCGTCGCGTGCCGCGAAGGTGAGATCTTCATCACCGTCACAGGCAACAGGGACGTGCTTCGCGCGGAGCACTTCGCGGCGATGCCCGACGGGGCGATTCTCGCGAACTCGGGGCACTTCGACGTCGAGATCGACCTCGAAGCCCTTGCGAAAGCAGCGGACGGAAGGCGACGGATCGTGAGACCGATGGTCGAAGAATTCGTCGTCACCGGCGAGGACGGCACGAACAAACGGGTGCTCGTCGTGGCAGAGGGCCGGCTCGTGAACCTTTCTGCTGCGGAAGGACACCCTGCTGTGGTCATGGACATGTCGTTCGCGAACCAGGCGCTCGCGGTCGAATGGGTGCTCCTCAACCACGACCACCTGGAGAAGCGCGTCTATGACGTGCCGAGCGACATCGACGCGCGGATCGCGGCGTTGAAGCTCGCGACGATGGGCGTCGAGGTGGACGTGCTCACACCTGAGCAGGAAACCTACCTGGGCTCTTGGACGACGGGGACGTAGTTCTTGGTGCTCGGCGATCGCCTTGATTCGCCCTAGAGTGATCTCGGACGGGCATGGACCGGGCATGTGGTTGAAAGTCGATGCCAGCCGCAGGCGAAACGACCCACGTAAGGCAACTGGTGGTTGCCGATCATGGTGCGGCTTAGAGGTAAGTCCTGCCCACCTTTCCCCGAATGACGGTGTCAGGTGGAGAAGGAACGAAGCGTGTCGATGAATGCGATGTCGGACCGGTGCGAGCCGGTCGCCGGCGCAGGGCACGCGAGTTCTTCTGCGGGCGAGTGTGGGGTCAAAGACCAGGTCATGCGGTCCGGCCCGTCCAGTTCTCAGGAGGTGACGCGCGCGCTCCCGTGGCTCGCGCTCATCGGCCCGACCGGCTCGGGCAAGACAACGCTCGCCGCGAGGCTCGCGCGCGAGTGCGGTGACGTCGAGTTGGTCTCTGCCGACGCGATGGCGGTGTATCGGTCCTTTGACATCGGCACGGCCAAGCCGACGAAAGCTGAGCGCAAGGGAATCGCCTGGCATCTCATCGACGTCGTTGAACCAACCGAAGAGTTCTCCGTCGCGCGCTTCCAAGAACTTGGCGCCATTGCGCTTCAGGCAATCGCCGCGCACAAGAACAAGGCCATGATTGTCGGCGGCACGGGCCTTTACGTGCGCGCGATAACCGATGGCCTCGTCATTCCGCCGCGCTTTACAGACATCGCGGACGAGCTGAACCGACGCGCGAGCGAGCCCGGTGGTCTTGGTGATCTGTACGAAGAGCTCTTGGCACTCGACCCGCTCGGCGCGAGCCGCACAGGAAAGACGAACACCAGGCGCATCGTCCGCGCGCTCGAGGTGTGCCTTGGGACCAAGAAACCGTTCAGCTCCTTTGGCCCGGGCCTCACGCAATACGGCTCGCCCCGAACCATGTTCGTGGGGCTCGAAATGGAACGAGCGGTCCTGGACCGACGCATCGAAGATCGACTCGACGCCCAGCTCAAGTTGGGCTTCATCGAAGAGGTGCGAGGCATCGTCGAAGGAGGTGAGCCACTCTCGCGAACCGCGCGCCAGGCTCTTGGATATCGCGAGATCATCGAATACCTCAAAGGAGATCGATCTTTGGAAGAGACGCGCGCCGCGATCTTGTCGCGCACGAAGCGCTTTGCTCGTCGCCAGATCGCGTGGTTCCGCCGCGACCCGAGAATCACCTGGTTCGACGCGTCGAGCGAGGGGCTTTTCGAGCACGTCTTCGATCAGATACGTCGCTCTTGCGTGGGAAACTGAGACCGTGGACAGGCTCACCGTGTTCAAATACGAAGGATCGGGCAATGACTTCCTCGTCGTGCCCGATGCGGGCTCGACGAAGCCCTTCGATGACCCCGCGTTGGTGCGCGCGCTGTGCGATCGCCATCGTGGGATCGGTGCCGATGGCGTGTTGCGCATTTCGCGAGCGCCCTTGGGGGGCGGAATTCGCATGGAGCTGCGCAACGCCGACGGAGGTCTTGCGGAGACGAGCGGCAACGGAATGCGCTGTGCGGCGCTCGCCGCCATCGATCTCGGTCTCATCGGAACGAAGGACCTCTCGAACCTCACGCTCGACGTCATGACCGACGCCGGGATTTCCCACGCCGCGTTCAGCCACGCACCCGCGGGCGGGTCCGTTGAGATCAGCGTTTCGATGGGCATCGTTCACGTCGAGCCGTGCCCTTCACCTCTCGTGGGTCTCGAGGCATTTCGTGGCGATGTCGGCAACCCCTGGCTCGTGTTCTTGGACAAAGACGCCGTAGGCGTCGATATCGCAGACGTCGGCCCGACATATGAGGTCGCGGTCAAAGGCGGCCAGAACGTCTGTGTCGTCGCGCCAAGCGGTGCTCCTGACGAGCTCGACATGGACGTGTGGGAACGTGGGGTCGGCCTTACGCAAGCCTGTGGGACGGGGAGTTGTGCCGGAGCCGCCGCGGCGCACCTCGCCGGTATCGTCGGGGAAAACGTCGTCGTGCACAACCCTGGGGGAGCACTCATCGTCAGTTTGTCCGGACAAGACGCGAACGCCCCATTCGTCGAGCTCTTGGGTCCGACGCGCCGGGTCGCTCGCATTGACGTGGAACTCGACGGGTTCTTCTCCTCACGAAGTGGTGGCGCGTGAGCCTTATCGAGCGGAGTTTTCGCGAGCGCATCGTGCTCGTGGGGGTCATCGTGTGGCCACGAACTCCCGATGAGGTCGAAGCGAGCCTCGATGAGCTCGCGTTGCTCATCGACACCGCGGGCGCCGACGAAGTGGACCGGGTCATCCAGGCACGTGATGGCCTTGACCCCGCCACCTACATCGGGCGCGGCAAGGCCCTGGAGCTCGCTGCGCTCTGTGAGGAAGTTGATGCGGACACCGTTGTCTTCGACGACGAGCTCACGCCGGCCCAGCAGCGCAACTTGGAGAAGATCCTCGGTCGAACCGCGATCGATCGCACGGCGGTGATCCTCGACATCTTCGCCCAGAACGCGCGCACCGACGAAGGGCGTGCCCAAGTCGAGCTCGCCCTCTTGCGCTATCGCCTACCGCGACTGCGCGGGAAGGGCCAGGCACTCTCCCAGCAGGCCGGTGGCATCGGGACGCGTGGTCCGGGCGAGACCCAGCTCGAAGTGGACCGCCGGGTGATCACCGCGAAGATTCAAAAGCTCGAAGTCGAGCTGCGCGGCCTCGAGGCAACACGCCACACCCAGCACAAGGCTCGTCGCCGCGGTCCACTTCGCTCGATCTCGCTCGTTGGCTACACGAACGCGGGGAAGTCGACCTTGCTCAACGCGCTTACGAAGGCGGATGCTCTTGTCGAGAACCGACTCTTCGCGACCCTTGATCCCCGCACGCGCCGTCTCGAGCTGCCCGGGGGAGAAGCGGTGCTTTGCTCCGATACCGTCGGGTTCGTCCGCAAACTTCCGCACCAGCTCGTCGAGTCCTTCCACGCGACCCTCGAGGTCGTTGCGGACTCGGACCTGTTGGTCCACCTCGTCGATGCGAGCGCGCCAGACCCCGAAGCCCAAATGGAAGCGGTGCGTACGGTGCTCAGCGAGATCAAAGCCGATGCCGTTCCCGAGCTCATCTGCTTCAACAAGATGGATCGCGCGAAGGATCGCGCCGCGCGCCTCATGGCACGCCATGGGGGTTCGGTCGCAATCTCCGCGTCGCGCCGAGAAGGATTTGCCGAGTTGCTCGACGCGATCGGCGAAGCCCTCCGGGCATCAGATCAGCTCTTGGCGCTCGCGGTTCCCTATGAACGAGGAGACGTGATCGCCGCATTGCACCGATTCGGCGAGGTCGTCGAACAACACGACGGAGGATCCGCGATCGCAATGCTCGTGCGCTTGGACGATGCCTTTTGCTCTCGTTTCGCAGAGTTCGTCGTGCCGATGCCTCCGGTCATCGGCGACCTCACAAATGGAACGAAAAGGTGAGCAAAGCTCAGGGCGGTTTCGTCCCTCCCGCATATCCCTTTGACCGACTGTCGGAGATCGCGGCAATCGCCGATCGTCACGAAGGGGGAATGGTCGACTTGTCGGTCGGTGATCCGAATGACGAGACCCCGCGGTCGGTCGTGGACGCGCTTTTCGCCCCAGACACGACACGTCAGTATCCCTCCGGTGCAGGGAGTGAAGAACTGCGCCACGCGGCGAGCGCGTGGATCGCTCGACGCTTCGGCATCGATGTCGAGGGCCTTGCGCTCGCGGTGTGCATCGGCACGAAAGAGCTCGTCGCTGGGATCCCTCATTGGTTGAGACTGCGATGTCCAGAGAGAGACACGGTCTTGTACCCGGCGATCTCCTATCCGACCTATGAAATGGGCGCGACCCTTGCGTCATGTCGAGCCGTTCCGATAGCGACGCGCGCTGACGGAACCCTCGACTTAGCATCCATCGCCGAACAAGACGTCTCGCGTGCGTTGTGCCTCTGGCTGAACAGCCCGTCGAATCCAACGGGGAAGCTCGATGACCTAGGGGCAGCGGCTGCATTCGGACGTGCCCATGGCGTGCCGGTGTTCTCCGATGAGTGCTACGCCGAGTTCACCTGGGACGGTCCGCCGCGCACGATTCTGTCCCATGGGACGAGCGGCGTCGTCGCTCTCCATTCGATCTCGAAGCGGTCGAACGCGGCGGGGCTGCGTCTCGGCTTTTATGCCGGTGACGATGCGCTCGTTCACTATCTCTCCGAGCTGCGTCGCCACGCCGGGTTCATGGTCCCCGGCCCGATCCAAAGAGCAGGTGCCGTCGCTTTGGAAGACGATGCGCACGTGCTGATCCAGCGCGAGCGCTATGCGACCCGGCTGGGGCGCTTTGTCGAGATTCTCGCCGCAATTGGGATTACGACCGAGCTTCCCGCGGGCGGCTTTTACCTGTGGGTGAGAGCACCGGGCTCCTTGCAGGAATCATCGGATAACGCCGCTACCGACGGTGACAACCCCGGTTGGGCCTTTGCGAGGTATCTCGCTCGATTCGGTGGGGTCCTCGTGAGCCCTGGAGAGTTTTACGGCCCAGGTGGTGACGGATACGTTCGCATCGCGCTCGTCGAGCCGATCGAGCGACTCGAGCTCGTGGCACGTCGTTTTGCCGCGAACAAGGCCACGGACGCGCTTCGCGCATTGAGCACTGAGTCCTAAGGGGAGCCATGACAGGTCTCGAAGGAGAAATACACGAGCTGTTCGGGCGCATGGGAGAGCTTTCCTCGAAGAACGTCGACGCCTACGCAACGGTAAAGAAGGCCATCGATCTCCTGGATTGCGGGTCGGAGCGAGTCGCGTACGTCGACGAGGGCACGGACGAAGTCGTCGTGAACGAGTGGCTCAAGGAAGCGATCTTGTTGCTGTTTCGCTTGCAAGAGATCGAAACCATCGACCATGGTCCCTTCGAGTACGCGGACAAGATTCCCCTAAAGCGCGACCTCGCGTCTCAAGGTGTGCGAGTCGTGCCAGGAGCCCTCGCGCGCTGGGGATCCTTCCTCGATCGGGGCGTCATCTTGATGCCGAGCTTTGTGAACATCGGCGCGTACGTCGGCGAGGACACGATGGTCGACACGTGGGCAACGGTCGGCTCGTGTGCCCAGATCGGAGCACGTGTGCACCTGGCGGGCGGGGTCGGCATCGGCGGCGTGCTCGAGCCACCGAATGCGTCGCCCGTGATCATCGGCGATGACGCGTTCATCGGTAGCCGATGCATGATCACCCAGGGGGCCCGCGTCGGCAAGGGGACGGTGATCGGGGAGGGAACGATTCTCAACCCGACGATCCCCGTCATAGACGCCGCAACCGGTGAAGAGCTGAGTCGCGGCGTCGTGCCACCGTGGTGCGTCGCCATCGGGGCCGGGCGCAACCGGACATTTTCGGGCGGGGAGTTCATCTTGCCGTGCGTGCTCGTCCTGCGTCACTTGCGCGAAGGCGATCGCCATGACAAAGCCCAGATCAATGAGATCCTACGAGACCATCGTGTCTCGTGACGAAGGTGTTCTCGTGTCTGATCTCTTGACGAGCGTGGCGCGTCTTATCGACGTGCCATCCGTCAGTCGAAACGAAGGTGCGATCGCTGACTTCGTCGAAGACGCACTGCGCGCCATTAGCGGTCTTTCTGTCGAGCGCATCGGGGACAACGTCGTCGCGCGAACCGAAAACACGCAAAAGGCTCGAATCGTGCTCGGGGGACACCTCGACACCGTCGTCGCGTCCGGGAACGAACGGGCCGTCATCGACGGCGATACCTGCAGCGGATGCGGAGCCACGGACATGAAAGGCGGACTCGCGGTGATGTTGGCACTTGCCGGTGCACAGCTCCCATCACCGCTCGATGTCACCTACGTCTTTTACGCATGTGAAGAGATCGCCCGCGTCGAATCGGGGCTGTCGGCCATCGCCGAGCGCCGTCCCGAGCTCTTAGTTGGCGACGTCGCCGTGCTCTTGGAGCCGACGGGGGGAGTGCTCGAAGCTGGTTGCCAAGGGGTGCTCCGCGCGACGATCACCCTTGGGGGCGTGCGCGCACATAGCGCGCGTCCGTGGGAGGGGTCGAACGCGATCCATCGCCTCGGTGCGATCCTCAAGGTGATCGGAACTTTTGCGGAGCGAACTCCGGTGCTCGAGGGATGTGAGTATCACGAGACGCTCCAGGCGGTTCACGTAGGAGGGGGGGTCGCGACGAACGTCGTGCCCGATGAGGCGAGCGTCACCGTGAGCTTTCGCTTTGCGCCCGACCGAAGCCCCGCTGATGCCGAGTGCGAAGTGCTCGGGACCTTCGGCCCATGGCTCGACACCGATCTTGGGGATCACCTCGAGATCGACGAGATCGCGCCCGCGGCGCCCCCGGCGCTAGACAATGCCGCCTTGTCGTTTCTCGTCGAAGCGTCGGGTCGCGCACCGCGCGCGAAGCTCGGATGGACAGACGTCGCGTTCTTCGCGGAGCGCGGGATACCGGCCGCGAATTTCGGGCCGGGAAATCCGGCACTCGCGCATGGACCCTTCGAGAAGGTCGAGCGTGCGGAGCTCGACTTCTCCTACGGCGCGCTTCGCGCGCTCTTGACGCGAGGGATCTGAGATGCCAAGGCCGCTCGTTTGGCCGTTTCCTACAAGCGACGCAGGACTGTGACGACCTTTCCGAAGATCGTGACATCCTCTGGGGCAAGTTCGATGTCGGGGAAGTCCGGGTTCGACGCCACGAGGACGACGTGTCCGCGTCGGCGGCGGAAGGTCTTCACCGTTGCCTCTCCGTCGGGGATGCCGGCGACGACGACATCGCCGGGTGTGGCATCGGGCTGGCTGCGGACGACGACGTAGTCGCCGTCGAAGATCCCGGCGTCGATCATGGAATCCCCATGGACGCGCAACATGAAGAGCTCTCCGGTGCCGGTGAGGTCCTCGGGGAGGGGGAGCACGTCTTCGACCTCTTGTTGGGCGAGCGTGCCGGTTCCCGCGGCGACGTCTCCGATCAAAGGGACCTGGGCAACCGGGCGCGTGCGCATGAGCGCGCCGGAGTTCGGCTCGAAGTGCACGACGATCGCCCGGGGTTTGGTTGGGTCACGCCGCAGATAGCCCTGGCGCTGGAGGACCTGGAGGTGTGTGTGCACCGTCGAAGACGACGTCAGCCCTACCGCCTCGCCGATCTCGCGCACCGACGGCGGATAGCCGCGATCGCGCACCTGCTCGGCGATGAAATCGAGAATTTGACGTCTCTTACCGGTAAGGACAGCTTCTGCCATGTCCTTCGCCCCTTCCTTCCAGGTCGTTTGTAAGCGACCTGGGGAAAGGGTAGGCGCTGTCACACCCGAATGCAAACATTCGTTCGTGGAACACGTGTTCGCTTGCTCCTTGACAGCGAACACATGTTCGTGTCACGATCCAGAGGTAAGGCATCGAACGTATGTACGGAAGCTGTTCTCGTGGAGGTTGGCATGGCGGCGGTTGCGTATCGCATCGATCTAGGCGAAGTGCGCGTGCCTAGGTCGGCACCGGTGCGTCTCGTCGGTCCTACACAAAGACGTGGCAGGCCAACGACGTTCGCCATGGGTCGAGGCGCGAGGACGACTCCTCCCACGCGAGCCTTTCGTGACTTTGGCAAGCCACGGCACGGGCTCTTGCGAAGGATCGGCAACGTGACCCCGGGCCTCGTTGTTTGTTGCCTGCTCGTCGCGCTGTGGTTCGGCGCCGGAGCTCTCACCGCAGGGCGCAGCACTGGATTGGTCCCCTTGCCCGGCGCAAAGGCTGTGCCCGGTGGATATCTGTACGTCGTGCACCCTGGCGACACGCTCTGGGGGATCGCGACACGCGTCGATCCAACAGGTGACGTTCGACCGCTTGTCGCAAAGCTCGAGGCCGAAGTACGTTCCACGGTGCTCACGCCGGGCACGACCCTCGTCGTCCCCTAGAAACGCCACGTTGGGCAAAAGACACGGGCATGTGCATCATGCCGTCGTGGCGGCCTGGCACTAGCCTGCGGCCGTGCGCTGTCCGCGATGTGCTCGAATTCGCGATCGAGTTGTGGACTCTCGTTCGGTAGAACAAGGTGAAGCGATCCGCCGACGTCGAGAATGCCTCAGTTGTGGGTTTCGCTTTACGACCTACGAACGTTCCTCGGGCGCATTGCTCTTCGTTGTCAAACGTTCCGGCCAGGTCGAGCCGTTCAAGAGGTCCAAGCTCATCACAGGCATTCGAGCCGCGTGCAAGAACCGACCGGTGTCGGTCGCAAGCGTCGAGACGCTCGCTTCGGAGGTCGAAGCATCGCTTCGAGAAAAGGGTCTCGAGGTCACGAGCGAAGAGGTCGGCGTGGCTGTGCTCGATCGACTGGGAGAGCTCGATCACGTTGCCTACATGCGTTTTGCGAGCGTGTACAAGGGTTTCACGGACGCGGGAGATTTCACGCGAGAGGCGGGACTGCTCGCGAAGCGAACGGCTCCCAAACAGCACGAGCCGGTGTAGTGCGCTCGCGTCCCAACGACGAGGACGTCATGTCCCAAAGAGGGAATCGGAGTCCGACATGGCAGAGCTCTTGACGTCGACGCCGCGGCGCGTGCTCGCGGTCTACGCGCACCCCGATGACTCCGATGTCTCTTGCGGAGGAAGCTTGGCGCGATGGGCGGTTGACGGGTCCGATGTGCATGTTCTCGTGTGCACCCAAGGTGACAAGGGCTCTACCGATGAGGGAATCGACATCGATGATCTCATTCGCAGGCGCGCCAATGAGCTTTCTCGTTCTCAAGAAGTACTCCGAGTAAAGAGCGTACGTAGCCTCGCGCATCGTGACGGTGAGCTAGAGAACGATCTTGGCTTGCGCGAAGAGATCGTAAGGGTGATTCGCGCGTTGCAACCGGACGCGATCGTCTGTCCCGACCCGCTTGCGGTGTTCTTCGGCGAGCACTACTACAACCACCGCGATCACCGCGTCGTTGGGTGGGCGGCGTTAGACGCAGCTTCTCCCGCCGCGTCATCGCCGCTTTATTTCCCAGACGCGGGCCCGCCCTGTGGCGTTGAAGTCGCCTACCTCTCAGGGTCGCTTGAGCCAAACGTCTTCGTCGACATTTCTCAAACGATCGAACGCAAGACCGATGCCATCATGTGCCACGCGAGCCAGCTCGGCGAGGCGGGCGAGTCCTTCCGACGGGTGTTTTACGAGCGAGCAGAAGAAGCCGGTCGATCGGTCGGGGTGCCCTTCGCCGAGGCATTTCGCCGGATCTACCTAGGGGCTTGAGGCGACCCGGTCGGGATCGGTGTCTGGGCGCGAGATGAAGACGAACCGGAGCACGGACAACTCGATGCGACGCGGCCCGAGCGCCGAAGCGACCGACATCATCCACCTCGACCTCGATTGTTTCTTCGCGGCCGTCGAGACGCTCGAACGCCCGGAGCTGAGAGGTATGCCCGTCATCGTCGGCGGGACGGGAGACCGCGGTGTCGTTGCGTCCGCGTCCTATGAGGCGCGTGGCTATGGCGTCCATTCTGCGATGCCGACGGCGCAAGCCCGTCAAATCTGCCCAACGGGTGTCTTTTTGTCACCGAATTTTTCGCTGTATCGCGCACTTCACGATCGTCTGATCGAGATCTTTGAATCCGTTACGCCCCTCGTCGAGCCCGTCGCGCTGGACGAGGCTTTCCTCGACGTCTCCGGAGCGCACGGAGTATGGGGTTCGAGCCGGGAGATTGCCGAAACCTTGCGCCGACGCGTGCAAGAGGACCTCGCGCTGTCGTGTTCGGTGGGTGTAGGACGCACGAAGCTCGTCGCGAAGCTCGCTTCGAAGGCCGCGAAGCCCACGGCCACGAGAGCCGGGCCGCGCTCAGGAATAGGCGTATTGGTTGTCGGCCCGAACGAGGAGCTCGCATTCATACAGGGCCATCGCGTTCGGGCCTTGCCCGGTGTCGGACCGCGAACCGAAGATCGACTCGCCCGACTCGGTATTTCCACCGTCGCCGATCTCGCCGAGATCTCTCCGTCCACACTCATATCCCACTTTGGACGGGCCCACGGACAGCTCTTGTGCGATCTCGCGTCGGGACTCGACGAGCGGCCCGTTGTCGTAGAGCGCGCGCTTCGCTCTATCGGTCACGAGGAGACGTTCGAGGTCGACGAGTTCGAGGTGGGAGCGCTCATCAGTCGGGCGAAAGCCTTGGCAGTTTCGGTCGCAACGCGCTGTCGGGACGCGGGATGTGCCGGGAAAACCGTTTCGATAAAGCTCCGCTACGGCGATTTTTCGGGTGTGACACGCTCGAGGACCACCGGCAAGCTCATCACGACGTCGGTGGAGATCGCGGAGGTCGCCGAGGAGCTGCTCGGTGATCTCGACGTGGCTCGAGGTGTCCGTTTGTTCGGCATCGCGCTCTCTGGTCTCGAGCCACTGGGGAAAGAGCCCGCGCGCCAGCTCTTGCTCTTCGGTGCCGAAACTGGCGAGGGCGCTTCGCTGAATGGACAAAGGACGAATCGCGAGGGCCTCGAGCAAACGGCTGATGAGATCAGGCGCCGCTTCGGCGAAGCTGCGATCGGAACAACAGCGAACGTCAAGTCAAAGGCCACGCGACCGCCCTCCAAGGCGAGGTCCAAGCACGTGCAAAAAGGGCCCTGAGGAGCTCCGGCTGGCCAGGTGTCTGCAATGCAGAGGCCGAGGGAGCTGGGCAGAAGGTGGCGATGCGCGTCGAGGTGCGTTGTTGGCGCTGGCGCGGTGCGCGAGAATGATCGGAGTACAAGCGGCATCAATCGTGCGGCTGGGTGTGTGCCCGGCGCGTTCGTTTTGGCGTCGTTCGGAGAAGCAGGTGGGAAGGAGAGCCGTGCCGCTTTCGGAGGACGAACAGCGCATTCTCCACGAGATGGAGCAAAAGCTCTACGAGCACGATCGCGGCTTTGCAGACCGCGTCTCCTCCGAGAGCCCACGAACGCTCGTCCACCGTTCGTTGCGTTGGGCCGTTGCGATCTTCATCTCGGGCCTCGTCATCCTGCTCATCTCCTTTCGGTCCTCGCTATTGATCGGGACCTTCGGCTTTTTCGTCATGTTGTTCGCCGCGCTGCTCTTTGAGCGCTCCGCTCGACAGGCCTACCGCGCGCGACGCGAAGAGCCAGTTCAGGGCGCTCCCGGGTCTCACCGCTCGCGGGCGCTCGCCGACGAGGTTTCGCTCATTGGCAAGCGGTTTCGCACACGTTTTTGGCGCGACCACTGAGCAAGCAAACAAGCGCGTGGCCGCGCGTCTCTTTGCACGCGGCTTTCGGCATGTGCCTTGTGCTTTGTAGGCGGCCTTCCCTTTGGTTGAGCGCGAAGCGGGTGGTGCTTGGATTTGCGCCCCGCGGCTGGTGGCACCGACCGCCCTTTCTCCCCTTGCCGGACAAGGCATGGTTCGCGTTCCGTATGGAAACCGCCTACGGAGATCCGTGCGCGATTCCATCGCGCGATGACTTCATCGAATATCTCGCGTGGCACCGGGCACAGCGCCAGTTCCACAAGCATGCCGTTGGGGCGCGCTAGCCTCCGAAACAATGTCCGAGCACACCGGGTCGGGGGAACGCTGGATGCGAGGCTGCGGGCGCTGATATGCCAGGCCGTTCGCTGATCCTCAACGCAACGTATGAGCCAATATGTGTGGCGTCTTCACGGCGAGCGCTTGTTCTCATCTTGGACGAGAAAGCTGAGCTCGTTCACGAAACGGGCCGCGCTTTCCATTCAGAACGAGCCGTTTTCCCGGAGCCTTCCGTCGTGCGCCTTGTCCAATTCGTGAAGATCCCTCGACAGACGCGCATCGCAATTTCCAGGCGCTCGGTCTTCGCCCGGGACGGGCATCGTTGTCAGTATTGCGGGGCACAAGCGGAAAACATCGACCACGTAGTTCCAAGGAGCCGCGGCGGATTGCACACCTGGGACAACGTTGTCGCGTCGTGTCGGCGTTGTAACGCGGCAAAAGAGGATCGTCTCCTCGAAGAGTCCGGATTCGTCCTCAGGCACCGCCCGTCGGTGCCGCGTTCGCGTGCGTGGTTGCTTGCCGCGAGCGGTGAGCTTCGCACGGAGTGGGAGCCTTACGTGAGCCCCGCTCTCGTTCGAGCTTCAGGGCTGTAACCGTCGCCAAATCCGGCGGCATGTCCTTATCTTCGGGCGACACTTCGCGCGGTTCGTTCCCCGTAATCGATCGCGTCGGTTCGCCGGCCGAGCTTCTCGAGTTGTTGCCGCACCGCGCGCGACTCTCGTGCATCGCCCACCCACTTTCGAAAGCCGTCGTATTAGGTAGCGCGCAGCGTGCCACAGATATCGACGAAGCGGCGTGTGAAGCCGAGGGATACGACATCTTGCGTCGCAGGAGTGGCGGAGGAGCCGTACTTGTTGCACCCGGCGATCAGGTCTGGCTCGATGTGTTTGTACCCGTGTCGGACCCGTTGTTCAATACCGACGTACACGTCGCGACGTATTGGCTTGGCGAGCTATGGAAAGAAGTACTTTCCGAAGTAGTCGGCGCGACTGCGAAGCTCTCGATGCACCGTGGCAAAGCCGTATCCAGCGCCTGGTCGTCCTCCGTGTGTTTTTCGGGTCTTGGACCTGGAGAGATCACCGTCGACGGCTACAAAGTTGTCGGCGTCTCCCAACGGCGCAGCCGCTACGGAGCGTGGCTCTTTTCCCTTGCGTTGGTGAACTTCGACCCGTTGCGTCTCGCGCGCATGATCGCGCCTCACCTCGGTGACAAAAAGGAGCTTGTCGACACGCTTTCAGCACAGGTCAAAGGGCTGGGATTTGACGCTTGGGTCCTCGAAGACGTCCTTCGCCGCCACTTGGGGGGAGTGGCTTGAATGCCTTGCTTACGTGGATCGTGCGGATCGAGGCGCCTGTGCCTCAGGCTCGCGCTGTTACCGGGCGGCGCAAAGGCCGCCCGAAGCGCATGTACGCGACGACCGCACCGCTCGAGACGGCGGCCCATCCGCACCAGACCGAGGCGAAGCCGTCGATGGTGAGTCGAGCGATGATCGCGACGGCGACGAGGTTGATGACGCCGAAGACGACAATCGGCCTGTAGCCAGAGATCAACAGCGCACCGCACACCGCGAGGACATAGAGCGCGACGATGATGCCCCCATGGCTCACGTTGACCGAGTAGTCGACATGGTAAGGGCGAAGCACCGCTCTCACGGGCCCGCGCACGATCGCCTCGCACAAGATCGCCGCGACGATCATGCCGATCGTGACGAACGGCGTCATGAGCCACCTCCGCATCCTCGTCGGCTCGAAGAGGAGAACCGCGAGCGGGACGAAGATCGGCAAGAGCACGAAGGCGACCGCCAAGTAGATGTAGAGGGTCGCGCGCCCGACGCTATGGCTGACGTGACCTTGCAGGCTTAGCCAGACGAAGGTCTCGTCGAGCTCGTGCGCGCCAAGGATCAAGGGCAGCGCTGCGATGGCGAGATGTCCTTTCCGCCCCCCGACGTGGCGTACGGCATCAACTCCCAAGGCTCCGACGACGAGGCCACCGACGAGATCGGCCTGAGGAGAAAAGCACATGCCCCCAACGTAGGGCGGTTTCCAAGGGATCACACCGGTTGGGGCGAAATCACCCCGCTGAGGCGAAAGAGGCGGCAATGCCTCCGACAAAGCGGCGCTTGCCGTCATGACATATGCGGGTCCATGGCTAGTCGATTGACCGAAGTACACCGTCGTGACGACGCCAGTGCCGACGACGGCTGCCAGCTGCTGTATGGGGCTGAGCGAACCACTGGCACTGCCGCCCTCGGACGGTGCGATGTTGCCCATTGCGACCCATAGATGTTGTTGGAACCCGCTCCCATGTCGACACCAAGCGCCAGGAGCGACGGTCCCACGACCCAGGAATCGACCGGGCATGGCCCATGTTGGGTTTGCTAACGCACACATCACCGGCAGGACAGCCGTGCCATGTACAGGCGATTTCCTCGGTGCTTTGAGGAAACTTTGACGAGGCTTCCCGGCCAGAATCCGGCTTGACCTGGGGATTCCCCGCGTGTTCACCGCTGAATCGCGCGATTTCCACGATGCGCCTTCCGCTGTCATTCGTGGAGGCAAAGAGGGCTTTGAGGAGTTCTACCTGGGCAAAGTGGTTGACGGTGGAGGGGGCAAAGAATAGAGTGGCGCAAAGTGGTGTAAAGGGGAGGACCTGGCGCGGACCGCGCTCGCCCCCAAAGTCGCAGGGAAGGACGCCCGAGTTGCCACTCGAAGCGAGGTTCTTTGGCAAATACGAGCACTCGCTCGACGCAAAAGGCCGCGTCATCCTGCCCGCAAAGCTCAGGCTCCACTTCAACCAGCTGGGCTATCTGACGCGTCACCTAGAGGGCTGCCTCGCATTGTGGACAGCTGAGGAGTTTGCGAAGGAGATCGAGGTCCGCCTCGCCCAGGCCGAAGGGGATCCCGTGGCGCGAAACGGCGTGCGGGAATGGGCGGCAGCGGTGTTCGAGGCACAGATTGATCCCCAAGGACGCATGGCGGTTCCAGCACACCTGCGCAGTTACGCCAAGCTCGGCCAAGAAGTCCTCATCATTGGCATGATCAATCGAGTCGAGTTGTGGTCGCCAGCTTCCTGGGAGGCGAAAGAGCTGCCTCCCTCGGACGGCAGCGATGTCCGTGTCAGGTCGTGATCGCGACGTCTCGGGTCCTTGGCCATGTGTCGCGTAGCAAGGAATCGGCACGCTGTGTGTGTACCCGCGCGCTTTCTCAGCGCATGCTCAAAAGAAACCTCTCTTCCGCGTCCTGTTTCATCCGCGGTCCCTCGGCGGGCGCCTCGGATGGTTCAACAATCTCCCCCTCCGCCTTTTCCCATTCGACCCGTGAGGGACAGGCTCTCGCGTGCCCGCCTGGGGGACCGCGGATGAAACAGGACGCGTTCCATGAACCCGTGATGGTCGCTGAAGTGCTCAGCTACCTAGCCGCAATCCCCGACGGTGTGATCCTCGACGCGACGCTCGGGGGCGGAGGACATGCCGAGGCGATCCTCACGGCGCATCCCAAGATCTCGCTCGTCGGAATGGATCGCGACCTTGAGGCGGTCCAGACTGCCAGCACGCGCTTGGCGCGCTTTGGGGATCGCGTCGTTATCCGTCACGCACGCTTTGACACCGCTGCTTTGGTGATCGCCGACGAGTTCGCTCGACGTCGCGACCTGCTCGGTCGTGGGGTGGTCGGCGTCCTCTTTGATCTCGGCGTCAGTTCGCACCAACTTAACGCCGCGAGCCGTGGATTCTCCTATCGGCTCGAAGGACCGCTCGACATGCGCATGGATCAATCCCGTGGACTGCGCGCGGCCGAGATCGTCAATGACGCCGCCGTGGCGACCCTCGAGGAGATCTTCCGTGACTCCGGCGAGCAACGCTTCGCGAAACGTATTGCGCGCGCCGTCGTCGAGCATCGACCGATCTCGACAACCATGGAGCTCGCGAACATCGTAAGCAGTGCGATTCCCGCGGCCGCAAGGCGAAAGGGCCATCCCGCAAGACGAGTGTTCCAGGCCCTTCGGATCACGGTGAACGACGAACTTGACCTGCTCGGACCGGCACTTGATGGAGTGATGGACTTGCTTTCACCAGGTGGGCGTCTCATCGTGCTCGCGTACCATTCGGGCGAGGACCGTCTCGTCAAAGAGCGCCTTCATCGCGCTGCGACGGGGGGCTGCAGGTGTCCAGCGGGCCTGCCGTGTGTGTGCGGGGCACGTCCGACGTTTCGCGTCCTAACCCGGGGTGCCCGTCTCGCTCGACCGGAGGAGATCGCTTCCAATCCGCGAGCCGAAGCTGCTCGTCTTCGCGTCGGCGAAAAGCTGAACAGCGCGATCGAACACGACCAGGCTCGGCTCTCATGATCGCCCAAGCGCCGGCGCAAGCCGCGCGCAACGAGTCACAGCGCGCCCTTGTGCGAGAAAGACCGCCTGAACCAAGGCTCGCGGCGGTGAAGGCAAAGGACGAGAGAAGACGCCTCTCGCGGGGCAAAGCGCGGGGGGTTGCCGTGCTTGCTTCCTTGCTCATTGCTGGGACGTTGCTCTTGGTTGCCGCGGGTCAAGCGATGGTGGCCTCGCAGCAGGTCCGTCTCGACAACCTCACGAGCGAGCTGCAAGTGGCTGTCGCGAAGAATCAGAATCTCCAGTTGTCCAAGGCGCAACTCGTCGCGCCGAACCGGATTCTCGAGATCGCTGAACACAAGCTTGGAATGGTGTTGCCTGCGGACGTCACGTATCTTTCACCGGTCAACCCGGGCCCGTCCTTGGGCAATGACAAGGCGCGAATACCTTGAGCACCTCGGAGGGGAATCTCGGACGTGGGGGTGCGCATTCGACAGCGCGGGTGACGACCGCCGACCCGGTGCGCCGCCAAGTTCATCAACACCGGCGGTTTGCACTGCTTTGTTTTGGCATCGCTGTCGTCGTCGTCGCGCTCGTCGCGCGTTTAGCTGTCGTACAGGTCCTCGATGGCTCTCGTTATGCGGCATACGCGCAAGATGAAGTGGAACAACGTGTCAGCCTGCCAGCCATACGAGGGCCGATCTACGACCGCAACGGCGATGTCCTCGCGCTCTCGGTGCCACGCGTGGATGTCATATCGGACGATTTCCTCGTGACAGATGCGACGAGCGAGGCTCGCGAGCTCGCCCCATATCTCGGAGAGCGCGCGCGAGTGCTGCAGCGCGAGCTCTCCGAGAAGAGCGGCTACGTCGTGCTTGCTCACCAGATCGATGCTTCGAGGCAGGCCTCGATCCAATCCCTCAATCTTGACTCGGTGACGTTCATCCCTGACTCGCTTCGCGTCTCACCGGCGGGCTCGCTCTTCCAGCCGATCCTCGGTGGGGTCTACGCAAATGGCCATGGTGACAGCGGGCTCGAGTACGCGCTCGACGGCGCGCTGTCTGGAACGCCTGGAAGTGAGACCCTCGCCGAAGCACCGGGCGGAGTCGCGCTTCCCTCGGCACCTCAAGATCTCGTTCAGCCCAAACAGGGCTCGGGAGTCGCCCTTACGATCGACGAACCCCTACAGCTCGAAGCGACGAAGGATGTCGCCGCGCAAATGCTCGCGACACACGCGGACAGCGGCATAGCTGTGGTCATGAACGTGCATACGGGCGCGATCCTCGCCATGGTTGACCTTGTCTCCGGGCGACACGGAAGCATCGTGCCTGCGCCAGAGAACCTCGCCGTCACCTCGATCTACCAACCGGGTTCGGTGATGAAGCTCGCGGTGGTCTCCTATGCCCTCCAGGACGACCTAATCTTGCCGACGACGACGCTCACTGTCCCCTACGAGCTCGATGTCGACGGCTACACGTTCCAAGACGCCGAATACCACCCCACCGAGGCGATGTGTGTCGCATCGATCCTTGCTCAGTCCTCCAACGTCGGGACGATTCTCATCTCCCGAGCACTCGGCCTCGACCGGCTTTCAAACGCGCTCCAGGTGTTCGGCTTTGGCGAACCCACCGGGCTCGACTGGCCCGGTGAATCACCCGGCATCATCGGCACTCCCGCCACGTGGTACGGATCGGCGGCCGCTTCGATACCGATCGGCACAGGAGAAGCTGTCTCTGCGATGCAGGTCCTCGACGCCTACAACGCCGTCGCTAACGATGGCGTCTTTGTTCAACCGCACATTGTTGGCGGGAGCATTTCCGCGAGCGGCAAGGAACTCCTTGCGAGCACATCGGCTGGTAGGCGCGTCCTCACGCCAGCAACGGTGCGTGAACTCGTCCCCATGCTCGAGGGCGTGGTCCAAGACGGCACCGCTGTCCTTGCCCACATTCCCGGATACACCGTCGCAGGCAAAACGGGAACGGCCGAGGTTCCGAACCCGAACGGAACGGGTTATTTGCCGCGCGACTGGAACGCGACCTTTGTCGGTTTCGTCCCAGCCCAGGCCCCACAACTATCCGGCATCGTCGTGCTCAATCACCCGCAACCGATCTACGGTGGAACGGTGTCTGCGCCGGTGTTTTCCAAGATCATGGGCTATGCGCTGAGGCGATTTAACATCACTCCGCCCACCAACGCGGCGAGTGGTGTGCCTAGCTGTACCGGCTCGAGTTCGACCGGATAACCGTGAAAAGCCCAGTCGTGGACCACAAGACCGCGCGCGTCCCTCTTGAGACAATCATCGAGCGGATTCATCCGCTCGCTGTCCTTGGTGAGACGAAAGGCGTCGAGATCACCGACATCGCGTTTGATCATCGCCGCGTCACTCCCGGTGCCCTCTTTTGCTGTCTTCCCGGTGAGCGCCGAGATGGCCACGAATTCGCGTACGAAGCCCGAATGGAAGGTGCAGTCGCGTTCATCTGTGAACACTCGATAGGGCCGTCGGCGATCGGTGCGGTACAGCTCATCGTCACACCAGGCAGCGCGCGTCGAGCGATGGCAAGTGCCTCGGCGTCGTTTTACTCGGATCCCGCGGCAAGGTTGCGCACAGTAGGTGTAACGGGGACGAACGGAAAGACGACAACGACGTACCTCTTGCGCTCGATCCTCGAGAGCAATGGTTGGCGATGCGGTGTCATCGGGACACTTGACGGGGCGCGTACTACTCCTGAGTCTCCGGACTTGCAACGGGCCCTTGCCCGACAACGTGATGCAGGGTGCGTGGCGAGTGCGATCGAGGTCACTTCGCACGCGCTCGTGCAGCACCGTGTTGACGAGATCGTTTTTGAAGTTGCGGTCTTCACGAACCTCACCCAGGATCACCTCGACTTCCACAAGACGATGGAGTCCTACTACGAAGCAAAGGCGGCTCTCTTTACACCTGCTCGAGCAAAGCTCGCCGTTGTGAATAGTGACGATCTCTATGGTCGCCGACTCATCGACAGGCCACAGATCCCGACGGTCTCCTTTGGTCTGAGCGACGCGAAAGACCTTGAGGTGGGGGTGACCTCGAGCAGCTTTCGCCTGGGCAATCACCACGTACGACTCGAGTTAGGTGGGGAATTCAACGTTCGCAACGCCCTCGGAGCAGCAGCAGCAGCTCGTGTGCTCGGGGCAAACGCGCCATCAATCGTCGCTGGCTTAGAGGCAGCCAAAGGTGTCCCCGGTCGATTCGAGGCGATCGAGAGCAACGACGGCGTTGTCGTGCTCGTCGATTACGCGCACACGCCTGCGGGTCTTGAAGAAGTGCTCCTCGCAGCACGAAATTCTCGCTACCGACGAGGCGAGGATCTCAAAGCCAGCGTCGATAAAGCCACTCCCCGCCTGTTCGTCGTGTTTGGTTGCGGCGGCGACAGGGATCGTGGGAAGCGTCCGGCCATGGGAGCGATCGCGTCCAAGCTCGCAGACGTGGTCATCCTCACCTCTGACAATCCACGCAGCGAAGACCCCGACCAGATCATCGAGGAGATTCGCGCGGGATGTCGCAACCCGGGCAAGTGCATCGTCGAACACGATCGCCGGTCTGCGATCGGCATCGCCCTTTCGCGGGCACGAAGGGGAGACGTCGTCATTGTCGCGGGCAAAGGCCACGAGACGACTCAACAGTTTGCTGATCACGCGACGCATTTCGACGATCGCGAAGTTATCTCTGAAGAACTCGCTCGGCTTGGGCGCGCCCGACGCAAGAACGTGGAGAAGCACGGGGATACCTCGACATGATCGCGATCTTCACGGCCGGGGGAGTGGCGCTTCTCATCTCGGTCTTCGGTACTCCAATACTCTTGCGCGCGCTGACGCGCCGCAGGATCGGACAGCAAGTGCGCGACGACATACCGGCCAGCCATGTTGTCAAAGCGGGGACTCCAACGATGGGCGGGATTGCAATGATTGCCGCGACGATCGCGGGTTACGCGCTCGGGCACGTAGGAACCAATACCCCCTTCACCGCAGCTGGCGCACTCGTCATCGGAGCCGTCGTGCTTGCTGGCGCGATTGGCTTCACCGATGACTTCCTAAAGGTACGTAGGCGTCGCAGCCTCGGGTTGAACAAGCGGGCGAAGTTCGTCTTTCTTACAGCAGTTGCGGTTGGCTTCGCGCTTGCCGCGCACTACTGGGCGCACTCTGCGACGACCGTTTCCTTCACACGAGTGAATTCTCCCGGATGGGAAATCGGCACTGGTTTGTGGATCCTGTGGGCAGCTTTCATCATCGTCTCTGAGTCAAACGCCGTAAACCTTACGGACGGACTCGATGGTCTCGCGGCGGGGTCAATGACCTTCGGTTTCATCTGCTTCGCTCTCATCGGGTACTGGCAGTATCGGCATTTCCACATATATATGGTGCGAGACGCGCTTGACCTCGCGCTCGTCGCGGTGGCGATGGCGGGTTCTTGCGTGGGGTTCTTGTGGTGGAACGCGGCTCCGGCACGCATTTTCATGGGTGATACAGGTTCACTCGCGATTGGCACTGGACTTGCGTGCCTTGCGCTCGAGATGAACCTTCAATTGCTGCTGCCCATTATCGGGGGGCTATTCGTCTTGGAGGTGTTGTCGGTCATCATCCAAGTCATTGGATTTCGATGTTTTGGGACCCGCGTCTTTCGGATGGCGCCACTCCATCACCACTTCGAGCTCGTTGGTTGGCCAGAGACCACGGTCATCGTTCGCTTTTGGATCATTTCTGTCCTTTGTACTGCGCTCGGGCTCGGCATTTTCTACGCGAGCTTTCTCGCGGTGGGATCGGTCAAGTGAACACGGTGCCCGCTTCAGTGCTCGTCGTCGGTTTTGCTCGAACCGGACAAGCCGTCGCGCGCACCCTTTGTGCCAAAGGAGCAAAGATTGTTGCGATCGACGATGCCCAAAGCACACATCGCTCAGCCGAGGCAGAGCGTCTAGGCATCGAACTCATCGTCGCACCATCGCTTGGTGAGCTCTCTTCCCTCGTCTCGAACGCCGAGCTCGTCGTAGTCAGCCCTGGTGTGCCGCCTCGCCATGCAATCTTTAGAGTGGCTCCGACCGAGCGTGTCGTCTCTGAGATCGAACTCGCCTTTCGGTTCGCAAAGATGCCGATCATCGCCATCACGGGGACGAACGGCAAGACGTCGGTTACCTTGCTTGTCACCTCGATGCTCGAGGCTTCTGGTGTGCGCACGAAGGCCCTCGGAAACATCGGATCACCGCTCATATCGTCTGCCGAGGATACGGATCTCGATGTGGCGGTCGTCGAGGTTTCCTCCTTCCAACTCGCGTATACGAAATCGTTCAGGCCCAAGATTGGGACATGGATCAACTACGCCGAGGACCACATGGACTGGCACCATGACTTCGAGGAATACATATCGGCGAAGGCCAAGATCTGGGCAGAACAACGCGAGGACGACATCGCCGTCGCGAATGGTGACGACCCCGTTGTCATGAGCGAGGCCTCCCGCGTCAAGAGCGCGCTCGTGACATTCGGCACGACTGACGGCGCCTATCACCTGATGAATAGCGAGTTCATCGGGCCCGACGGAAAAGTGCTCGCGACACTCGCGGACCTTCAACGGGCGTTTCCCCATGACAAGATGAACGCGCTTGCAGCATTTGCCACCGCGCGTTCTGCGGGCGCGACCTACGAGGGATGCCGAGAGGGCCTTCGTATCGCTCCGATACTCCCTCACCGGATCGCGCTCGTCGGATCGTTCGATGACGTCGAGTTCTTCGATGATTCGAAAGCGACGACACCTTCAGCAGTTTGCGCTGCGCTCTCGGGCTTCTCCTCGGTGGTGCTCATAGCTGGCGGACGTAACAAGGGCTTGGATCTAGGCACGATCGCACAATTCGTCGACGCTCATTCGTCCATCGTCCTTCGAGGCGTCGTCGCGATCGGCGAGGCGCGCGAGGAAGTTGCTGCTGCATTTTCCGGCAATTACCGGGTCGAACTTGCTGATTCGATGGCAGAAGCCGTTGCGAAAGCTGCCGTCCTCGCCCGTCCCGGTGACGTCGTTTTGCTGTCGCCCGGGTGCGCGTCCTTCGACTGGTATTCGTCCTATGAAGCCCGGGGTGATGACTACGCGCGCTGTGTCTTGGAACTCGCGAGCGAGCACGCTGCGAAACCGAGAGGTACCTGAACATGTCGACGACCACGGCGGGATCACGTCGCCGGCCCGTGCTACGCGTGGTTGATGACACGAAGGAATACGCCGCTCGCGCGAAGACAAAGGCGAACCCCCGTGAAGACTGCCTTGAGCGCTTGGGTCGAAGAGATGCTTCGCGTCTTACCGTGTTGGCCGTCGCATTGCTCGCCTTGGGACTCATCATGGTGCTGTCGGCGTCCTCGGTTGTGTCCATCGCACAGTACGGCTCGCCCTGGTCAGTTTTCGAGCGCCAAGTGATGTGGTCCGCGATCGGTGGCATCGCGTTCCTGTGCGCGTCACGCATCGATGTTCGGTTCTGGCGACGTATCGCTGCCCCGATGCTCGGTGCAGCGGCGTTTCTCCTCTTGCTCGTATTGGTGCACGGCGTGGGAACCGTTGCGGGAGGTTCCAGTCGCTGGATCGCTCTTGGGCCTTTTACCCTGCAGCCTTCGGAATTCGCGAAGTTGGCCTTCAGCTTCTTTGCTGCTGACCTCCTCGCGCGTCGAGCATCCTCGAAGAATCCCGTTAGAGACGTCATCCGCCCTTTGGTACTGGTACTCGCTTTCCTCTGTGCGCTCATCTTGCGACAGCCCGACATGGGTACTGCCGTCGTTCTCGTTTGCATCACTATTGCCGTCTTGTACGCAGCGGGCATCGAGGCGAGAATTCTCGGGGTCGGGATCGGCGCCGCAGCAGTGGCGGGAGTCGCCTTCACGCTCTCCTCGGGCTATCGGCGCGACCGCCTGTTTTCATTCATGAATCCCTTCGCGCACGCGTCGACTTCTGGGTACCAGATCGTGCAGTCACTCGTCGCGCTCGGGTCGGGTCACGTCACAGGGACAGGAGTCGGGGGATCCGTGGCAACGTGGGGCCTTTTGCCAAACGCGCAAACAGATTTCATCTTCGCGATCATCGGCAACGAGCTTGGGCTCATCGGCGCATGTCTCGTGCTCGCATCCTTCGCGTGCTTTGGATGGCTTGGGATCCGCATCGCAGCTCGCGCGACAGATCGCTTTTCGAGCTTTCTTGCAGCGGGGCTGACGTGTTGGATCGTCTGTCAGGCGTTCATCAACATCGGAGGTGTCGTCGGCGTACTGCCAGACACGGGGATCCCCCTTCCGTTCTTGTCCTTTGGCGGCTCATCTCTCGTCGTTGTGCTCATTGCGACGGGCATCCTCGTGAATATCGCACGACGCCCTCGAGCCGGTCACCCGACGAGCAGACATTATGGAGCGTCTCGCCGTGAGAACAGCGCGACGAGCCCGAGGGATGTGCGCGCACGATGAGTGATCGCGCGCCTCGTCGCGGGGGACGCGCTGACGTCCTCATCACAGGCGGTGGTACGGCGGGACACGTCCTTCCGGCCCTCGCCGTAGCGGATGCACTCGTCAAGAGCGGCCATGACCGCGCGCGCATCCACTTCGTTGGGTCCAAGAGGGGCATGGAAGCCCACATGGTGACCGATGCGAACTATGCCTTGACCTTGCTACCTGGCAAGGGCATCGTGCGACGCCTTGCTTGGCGCAACATCTCGGCGCTCTTCGGACTCTTCGTCGCTTTCGTGCAGTCGGTACGCGTCGTTTGGTCTTTACGACCCGACGTCATCATCGGTGTCGGAGGATACGCAAGCGTGCCCTGTGCACTAGCCGGGGTCCTTCTGCGGGTGCCTCTCGTCGTCTTGAATATCGACGCGGTACCGGGCGCTGCGAACCGGCTGCTTGGCCATTTCGCGAAGGCCATTGCCGTCGCGAGTCCGTATGCATCGATCCATGGTGCCGTAGTGACCGGTGTGCCCTTGCGGGACGATCTCATCGCAGTCCTTCGTGTGACAAATGGTAAAGACCATGCGCGCCGAGCGTTCGGGCTCGATGTCGACAGGCTCCTGATCGTTCTTACGGGCGGGTCCCTAGGAGCGCGTCGGCTCAACGAAGCGGGTATCGGCCTGGCCAGCTTGTTTTCGAAGCGCAAGGACCTCGCGCTCTACCACGTGTCCGGTGAAAGAGAACACGACGACGTGCTCAAGAAGGCCGATGGACTCAATCTCGATGCGAAGCTCGGACTCGATTATCGCGTCGTCGCCTACGAGCACCGCTTGGCACAGCTCTTCGTGGCCGCCGATGTCGTCGTCTGTCGCGCCGGGGCCTCGACGATTGCAGAACTCTGCCTCATCGGTGTCCCAAGCTTGCTCGTTCCCCTTCCCGGAGCGCCATCCGATCACCAAGTGAAGAACGCGTCCATACTCGCTCGAGTGGGTGGCGCGATTGTCATCAGCGATGCTGAGGCGACGCCGGAGCACTTGGCGGAGGTACTTGAGCCGTTGCTCAACGACGATGCCCGCCGTGTCGAGATGTCCCAAAGAGCGCGTTCTCTTGCGATAGAAGACGCCGCGGAGCGCGTCGCTCGGCTGGTCGACGAAACCGCACAACGCAGGTCATCCGCGTTGGCGATTGACCAGCATGACCACTCATCGCACCTTGCTGCACGAACCTACGAACCGGATCGGGGGTCCAAGCCGTGAGAGATCTCGACCTCGGATCAACCGGGCACATTCACCTTGTGGGCATCGGCGGTGCAGGCATGAGTGCAATCGCAAATGTGTTGGTCAAGATGGGCCACGAGGTGAGTGGCAGCGATCTGAAAGACAGCACGGTGCTTGAGCGTCTTCGCGCGCTTGGGGTCACGGTTGCAATCGGACACGACGCCCGAAATATCGCAGGTGCGCAGGCCGTCGCTGTTTCTTCGTCCATTCCGGCGACGAACGTGGAGACCGTCGCTGCGCGTGATTCTGGTATTGCGGTTTGGAGCAGAGCAGAGACGCTTCGCGCGATCACTGCACAGCGCGCGACCATCGCGGTGTCTGGTACGCATGGCAAGACGACGACGTCTTCGATGCTCGCGCTCATGCTCGTCGAGGCGAAGATGAATCCTTCGTTTCTCGTTGGTGGTGAGATGAACGAGATTGGAACGAACGCGGCATGGGACGCCGGTGAATGGCTCGTCGTCGAGGCCGACGAGAGCGACGGCACGTTTCTCACGCTGCATTCAAAGATCGCGCTCGTGACAAACGTCGAGGCGGACCACCTCGAACATTACGGTTCATTCGGCGCGCTCGAAGTCGCGTTCCATGAGTTCCTCGCCAGTGCTCGCCTCGGGAGGTTCATCTGCGCGGATGACCCGGTGGCGCGGCGATGCGCTCCCGAGGGCGCGATCTCCTATGGCTTTTCCCCCGATGCGAACTGGCGCATCGAGAGATTCTCAGGAGGCCGCTCGAACATCGCCTTTGACCTGGTAGGAAACACCGAGGACCTCGGTCGCTTCGAGCTGCCGGTGCCGGGCGCGCACAACGCCCTCGATGCCGCAGGCGCAATCGCCGTCGCGCATTCATTGTCTGTCGACGTCGAAGATATTCGGCGTGCGCTGGCGCGCTTTGCGGGCGTGGCGCGTCGCTTTGAGTTTCGGGGAGAAAAACAGGGCGTCACCTTCGTCGACGACTACGCGCACCTTCCGAGTGAGGTCCAAGCGACCTTATCGGCCGCACGAAGGGGCGGGTGGGGCCGCATTGTGTGTGTTTTCCAACCGCATCGATTCTCTCGTGTAGCGGCGCTCGCTCGCGAATTTCGTGATGCTTTTGTCGATGCCGACATCGTGGTGGTCACCTCTGTGTTTTCTGCTGGCGAAACGCCGATTCCAGGCATCACCGGAAAGCTCATCTTGGACGGCGTCCTTGAGGCTCATCCGGATACGCACGCTGAGTACATTCCACAGCGAGGAGATGTCGTCGAGTACCTAAAGCGCGTCCTTCGACCAGGCGATTGCTGTTTGTCGATGGGGGCGGGAGACCTCACGAGCCTTCCGGCGGAATTGTTGGCGGACAAGACGTGGTAGTCCGAAAGTCGCGCGGAACGACGCCTGAGATCATCGCTGAAGCAAAGGAGATTCTCGGGGATCTCGCGCGCCTAAATGAGCCGCTCGGTGAGAAGACCACCTATCGGGTGGGTGGTGCGGCCGCGTTGTACGTCCTCATCGATTCGGACCTCGCACTGGAGCGTGTCGTCGACGCGGTGTCGGCAACGGGCATCAAGGTATTGGTTTTCGGCAAGGGATCCAATCTCTTGATCGCTGATCGGGGCTTTGGGGGCCTTGTCGTAAGCCTCGGGGGAACCTTTGGACAAATCGACATCGACCACGAACGCGCCTCGGTCGATGCAGGGGGAGGGGTGTCTTACCCCGTGCTCGCACGACAGACCGCAGCCGCGGGTCTGACCGGCATGGAATGGGCGGTCGGGATTCCGGGCACGGTCGGCGGTGCCGTCGCGATGAACGCCGGAGGGCACGGTTCAGACACAGCCGATCGCCTCGTTTGCGCTCGCATCGTCGGGCTATTCGACCGAACGAACCGCATCCTCACGCCGCGTGAGCTCGACCTCGCGTATCGCTCTTCGGTCCTCACGCCCTCCGACCTCGTGTTGTCCGCGACGTATTTCCTCGACGCCGGTGACGCCGAGGCTGCGATGGAGGAGATCGACACGATCGTTCGCTGGAGGCGAGAGCATCAGCCGGGGGGGCGCAACGCGGGTTCGGTGTTCACCAACCCCGTCGGGGATTCCGCGGGGCGCATCATCGACGCGGTCGGCCTCAAGGGTCTGCGCATCGGATCAGCCGAGGTCTCCGAAAAGCACGCGAATTTCATTCAACTCGATGAGAACGGATCCGCAAACGACGCCTATCGGCTCATCAAAGAGGTGCAACGGGTTGTGGAAGAGCGCACCGGAGTTACCTTGCGGCCAGAGGTTCGCTTCGTCGGATTTGAGTCATGACGAAGCCTGCAACGCCGAGTCGACACGCTGCTGTGCGGGCGGATCCGCGCATGCACGCGCGGCGAGCCAGTGTGGCGCGCCGGAGACGGCACCGACGCCTGTACGCGTTCACCGCGTTCGTTGTTCTCATCGGATGTGGTGTTGGTGGGATGTATCTCGTGCATTCCTCGTGGTTTTCCGCGCGCCACATCGAGGTCATCGGTGAGGATCACACTTCCGCCGCCGCGGTGATCGCGATGACGGATCTTTCCTCGCATCCGCCGTTGGTCGATGTCAACACGGCCGCAGACGACGCGGCCATTGAGCGACTCCCGTGGGTCTTACGTGCGGACGTCTCGCGCGATTGGCCCGACACCGTGCACATAAAGATCACCGAGCGCATCGCGATCGCAGACATTCCGCTCGCAGACCACAGCTTTGCGCTCATTGATGAGTATGGGCGTGTGCTCGCGAAGGTGGGCGTTTTGCCGAGCGACGTCGTCACGCTCGAAGATGCCGGTAGGGTGCCCTCTCCAGGGAGCTACCTCGCGTCGCGTGCTGAGGGAATCGTCGCGGCTGCAAATGCGCTGCCCATAGCACTTTTGGATCGCGTCACATGCATTGGAGCGAACGCGACCGACGGCATTGTCGTTCACCTCGCGCACGGTCCACTCGTCATCGTCTCTTCGTCGGCCGATTTGCACCAGAAGATGGTCAGCCTTGCGACCGTCCTTGCGCGCACACAACTCGCGGGAATTGTAACAATCGACTTCCGCGTTCCTTCATCTCCGGTCTTGACCCGATGAGACACCAGCCGTATCGTTCGTCATGTTCAGGTCGCCGAAGCGCTCTTGGCCGTGAGACGGGAGCCTTCCGATCAGCGCTCGCGGGGTCGGGGTCGTTTGCTTGGAGTGGAGTGTCCGTCAGCCTTGTGGCTCGCGCAGAGCGGGTACACGGGTTGAGCGAGTGCTCGTTCTGCGCGCAGCCCAGGTGTCGAGCGAGCTCTTAGCGGGAAGGTACGGGCACGAATGAGCGGCGCATCGCAGAGCTTTATCGCTGTCATCAAGGTTGTTGGTGTCGGCGGTGCAGGTGTGAACGCAGTCAATCGGATGATCGAGGCGGGGCTGCGCGGTGTCGAGTTCGTGGCGATAAACACGGACGCGCAAGCCCTCTCGATGAGTGAAGCCGATATCAAGCTCGACATCGGGCGCCAGCTCACGCGGGGCCTTGGGGCCGGGAGCGACCCGCTCGTCGGCCAGGCTGCTGCAGAAGAGCACCTCGAGGAGATCGAAGAAGTGCTCAAGGGAGCAGACATGGTCTTCATCACCGCCGGCAAGGGCGGTGGAACGGGGACCGGCGCCGCACCGATCGTCGCGGAAGTGGCGAAGAGCCTCGGCGCGCTGACCATCGGCGTCGTCACAAGGCCGTTCGCGTTTGAGGGACGACGTCGCTCGGTCCAAGCCGAATCGGGCATCCAGCGTCTTAAGGAAAAGGTCGACACGCTCATCGTCATCCCGAACGAACGCCTGTTGAGCCTTTCTGATCAAAAGACGACGATCGTCGACGCGTTCAAGATGGCAGACGAGGTGCTCTTGGCTGGTGTGCAGGGCATCACGGATCTCATCAATGTTCCGGGACTCATCAACACGGACTTCGCAGACGTGAAGATGGTGATGAACAACGCGGGCACCGCGATCATGGGGATCGGTATCGCGTCGGGCGAGGACCGAGCCGTGAACGCGGCGAAACACGCCATTACGAGCCCGCTGCTCGAGGCCTCGATCGAAGGAGCGCGGGGCATTCTCTTGAACATCGCCGGCGGCCGAAGCTTGGGACTCTTCGAGGTCCACGACGCAGCAGAAGCTATCCACTCCGTCGCGCACCCGGACGCGAACATCATCTTCGGCAGCGTCATCGACGACGCGCTCGGTGACACGGTTCGTGTGACGGTCATCGCGGCGGGCTTCGACCGATTCGACGACCTCGGAATGGACACCCGCGGACGCGTTCCTCGCGCAGGAATGGCCACCGGGAGCCACCGGAGGTCCGACATCGATTCGATCGACGTCTTCGCCGTAGGTGACGACGACCTCGATTTGGACGACGACGAGTTCGACGTACCCTCCTTCCTCAAGTAACTCGTCTCCGGCACACCTCAGCGCCACGTTGATCGGCGGCGCGGAGGTGCTCGTTACGACGCGATCCGACGGAGATTTCGCCGAGGAGTTCCCACCGCGGTGGGTGACGCTGCACCAAGTCCACGGATCGAGCGTCGTATTCGTCAACGGCGCCGCTCCCGGGCGCTTGCTCGAGGGAGACGCCCTCGTGAGCGCGTCGAGCGACGTGATCCTCGCTGTTCGGGGCGCGGATTGTCCGCTCATTGGACTTTCGAGCAAAGAGGGCGTCATCGCTGCGGTCCACGCGGGGTGGCGAGGACTCCTCGGCGGCGTGATCGATCACGCCGCATCGTCCATGCGCGAGCACGGAGCGCACGAGATCCATGGCGTTCTCGGTCCCTATGTGCACCCCGAGTGCTACACCTTTTCAGAAGGCGATCTCGAGGTGATGGTGCAGAGCTTCGGCGACGGCGCGCGCGCAAGTGCGCCGAGCGGAGAACCCGCGCTCGATCTCTTGTCCTGCGTCAAAGCGTGCTTTTCGCGCGCGGGCATCGAGATGAAAGGGTCCCTGGGAGGCTGCACGGGATGTTCGCCGGAGTTCTTCTCCTGGAGGGTGCGTCGCGAAGATGGGCGCCACGTTCTCGCCATCACGCGGCGCACCGACGGCATGTCGTTGACCATTTGATCATGAGCGGAGAGAACATCGAAGACCAAGACGTCGCGCCGCATGACAGCGCGTACATCGACTTGGTGCGTGAGCGCCTTTCGATCGTGCGTTCGCGCATCGTTCGCGCCGGCGGAGACCCGAGCGCGGTGCGCATCGTCGCGGTGACAAAGACCTTCGGCCTTAAAGCATGCGTCGCCGCCTTGTCGGTCGGCATCGCCGATCTCGGGGAGAACTACGCGGAGGAGCTCACGCGAAAGGCCGTTGCGCTTCAAGAAAGGCCGGGCCTCGCGCCGGCGCGCTGGCACTTCCTCGGTGCGATCCAGCGCCGCAAGCTCGCCCGCCTGGCGGGTCACGTCGCGCTGTACGAAGGTGTCGACCGCCTCGAAGAAGGCGGCGCCATCGCCCGTCACCAGCCGGGTGCGGCCGTGCTCATCGAGGTGGACACGACCGGGCGAGCCTCGCGCTCGGGGGTGAGCCCCCAAGAGGTCGAGGGGCTCCTTGATGGCCTCTTGGGTCTCGGGCTCGACGTGCGAGGGCTCATGACAATCGCCGCGCCAGAAGACCCCGAGGCGGCAAGGAGAACCTTCTCGTGCGTGGGGGACCTCTCGAGGAGCCTCGGGCTCGTCGAGTGCTCCATGGGGATGTCCGAGGACCTCGAGTACGCCGTCGGAGCGGGTGCGACGATCGTCCGCGTCGGACGAGCCCTCTTTGGTCCACGCCCGGCGTAAGCAGCCATGTCACAATAGAGTGCTCGCAGGAGGGTCGCGATGGAATCATTCATGAACAGAGCACTTGCCTATCTTGGGCTCAAAGACATCGAGGACGACGCGCTCTACGCAGACGACTATGACGAAGACGAGCCCGGTGCCCCACGCGGCGCCCGCAGCGCCCACGAAGAGCGCGAGCCCGACACCGCGAGCGGCCGCTTTGCGCCGAGCGCGTTTCGAACGATCGGTGGAGACGACCGCAACGGCGATAATCGTCCCTTGGGGAGCTCCTCGGTGGTCCGTCCTCTCGTGCGGCCCATCGCGACGGCGAAGGTACACGTCGTCGCGCCCGCGCGCTTTTCCGATGCGCAAGAGATCGGTGACGTCGTGCGCCAAGGCAATCCGGTCATCGTGAACTTGCAAACGAGCGACCGGGACCTTGCTCGCCGAATGATCGACTTCTGCTCGGGCCTCACGTATGCGTTGAACGGGTCGATGGAAAAAGTCGCCGATCAAGTATTCCTTCTCACACCGTCGAACGTCGAGGTGTCTGCTGAAGAACGTCAGCGTCTGCAAGAGCGCGGGCTGTACCAGCCCTGATTTCTCCTAGTCGGAACCCCCTGGCTGCACGCGTCGTCCTCGAGGAAAAGGACACGACGTGATCCTTCGCCTCATTGTCGACCTCGTACAGCTGTACATCCTCGTGTTGTTCGTTCGGATCATCATGTCGTGGTTCCCGATGAACCCATGGTCGCGCGGTGCGCGCTTCGTGCAGGTTTTGGCGAAGGTGACCGACCCGGTCTTGGTCCCGGTGCGCAAGATCCTCCCGCCGATGCGCATGGGGGGCATGGCGATCGACCTCTCTCCGATCATCGTGTTCGTCGCCCTCGAGATCCTCCTTTCGATCCTGCAGGCCCGCTAGGCGCCCTCGGGCCGCCTTCCTGGCCCGTCCACGAAAAGCCCGCACTGCCGAGGTAGCATCTGGGCATGGAGATCTCCGGAAAAATCCTTCGAGAGGTCGAGTTTCGCGACCGGCTACGCGGCTATGACACCGACGAGGTCGACGAATTCCTCGAGAAGGTCGCTGTTGGAATCGACGAGCTGCGCGCGGAGCTCGCTGACCTACAAGATCGTGCGAGTCGAGTCGAACAAAGGCCCGAGGAGGTCCGAGGTCCCGACGATGAGGCGATTCGTCGCACCCTTGTGCTCGCGCAGCGAACCGCGGACCTTGCGATCTCAGAAGCTCGTGAAGAGGCGGCCCGGCTCACCGACGAGGCGCGCGCCCAATCCGAGCAGGTCTTGACCGAGGCACAAGAAGCCGCTCGAAGGCTCCGTGATGACGCCGAGTTCGAAGCGCACGAACGCCTGGACCGTCTCGCGGAAACACGCGAGCAACTCGAGCGCGAGGTGAACGCGCTCGCCGCGAGGTTGTCGAGCGAGCGTGAGCGGCTCACCACGTCCTTGCAGTCCACGCTGCATTTCGTGGCGGAATCGCTCTCGTTGTCTGAGGAGATGGGCGCGTTCTCGAGCCCACCACGTGAGCCAAAGACGTCGGCCACGAAGCACAACACGCGAAAGCGCCTCGATGAGGTTCTTTCCCTTCCCGACGTCGAAGTGGAAATCGCGGAGGACGCGGCAACGGCCTTCGGATCACAAGCTCCGCCATCAGAGCACCGAAACGGGGCCGAGGACTCCTTGGGCGAAGAAGAGACGACCCCCCTCGATCCCGACGAGGAGCTCTGGGCCCGATGGGCGCAAGGCGCTGGACTTGGCGAGCCGGAAGCGCCCGCTCCGCGTTCGTCGCGTCGGGAAACCGACCACTAATCAACTAGGGCAAAGCGCGCGCTTTGCCCTAGCGCGGAGCGCGACGGGGGGGCATCTTTCCTAAGGGATCACGCGGGAAATCTCGAGGCCGATCGCGCGTCCGTCGGGCAGGGCCTTCAGGGGCAGTGCAGAGCTCGGTACGTCTCTTGTGTGCGCGTAAATGGCATAGGTGAGGTTCGTCGCAAGCGTCTGGGCTCCGATTTCTTGTGAGTAGCCGCTGAGCTCATCGGCGAGATCTTCGGTCGCGTGCAAGACGAGGGCGATGCGGTCGATGACCTCAAGTCCGAAGTCCTTGCGCTGTTGTTGAACGAGGCGGACGACGTCGCGCGCCACTCCCTCGCGCGCGAGTTCCGGTGTGACTGTCGTGTCGAGCGCAACGACGCCCGCGTCTTGAGCGAGGATGCGCGCCGCATCGCCGTCGTTCGCGCGAAGTGCGAGCACGTACTCGCCGTCTTGAAGGGCGATCCCGCCCGCTTCAACCGCGCCGTTCGGGCCCGTCTGCCAATCCCCGGAGCGGATCGCGTCGATGACGACCTGGGTGCGCGGTCCGAGCCTTGGGCCGAGGGCACCGGGAATGGCCTGGATGGACGCGCGCGCAAGCTCGAGAGCGTCCTCGCCGAGTTCGACGTGCTTGACGTTCACCTCGTCTTTGATCAACTCGAGATAGGGGACGAGGCGAGGAGAAGAAGGCCCGGCGAAGCGCAGGGTCTTCAGAGGCAACCGGGCGCGCAGCCCCTTCGCCTTTCGGATCGAGTGTGCCGCGGAGCAGATCTCGCGCACGAGGTCCATGTCCTCGACCAAGGCGTCGTCTCCTGGCAGCTCGTCGTCTTCGGGCCAATTCGTCAGGTGGACGCTGCGCTCCCCGGTGAGGCCCCGGTAGACGTTCTCGACGAGAAGGGGCAGCAGGGGCGCACAGCAGCGGCACAAGACGCTGAGCACGCTGTGGAGGGTGTCGTAGGCGTCCTTCTTGTCGGCGTTCGCGGCCTTATCCTCGCCAAAGGGCCTCCAGAAGCGCTCCCTTGATCGCCTGACGTACCAATTCGTCAGCGCGTCGAGGAATCGGGTGACCGCCGAGCACGCCCCGGCGAGGTCGTAGGCCTCAAAGCACGAGGTGAGCTCTCCTATGAGGAGACGCGTCTTGGCCAAGATGTAGCGGTCCAAGATCCCGCGTTCATCGGTGCGAAAGGTACCGACGATGCCGTCGGTCCCGCCGTAGAGGGCAAGGAAGTGCCAGGTGTTCCAGATCGGGTTGAGCACCTGGCGGACGGGCTCGCTCATCGCGGTTTTCTCGATGACGACGTCCTGGCCACGCAGCACGGGGGACGACAGCAAGTACCAGCGCATCGTGTCCGCGCCGCCCGTAGCGAAGAACTCCTCAGGGTCGGGGAAGTTCTGCAGGCGTTTGGACAACTTTCTCCCATCGTCTCCGAGCACGACGCCGTGCGCGAGGACGTTGGAGAACGCGGGACGGTCGAAGAGCGCCGTCGCGAGCACGTGTTGGTAGTAGAACCACGCCCGGGTCTGGCCGATGTACTCGCATATGAAATCGGCCGGCAGGCGCGCACCGAGCACGTCTGCGTTCTCAAAGGGATAGTGCAGCTGTGCGAAGGGCATCGCACCGGACTCGAACCAGCAATCGAGCACGTCGCTCACGCGGCGCATCGTGGACTTCCCGCTCGGATCATCAGGGTTCGGACGGGTGAGCTCGTCTATCGCCGAGCGGTGCAGATCGTTCGGTCGTACGCCGAAATCGGCTTCGAGCGCGGCGAGGCTCCCATAGACGTCGACGCGGGGATAGGAAGGATCGTCGCTCTTCCATACGGGAACAGGAGCACCCCAAAACCGATTACGGGAAATCGACCAGTCGCGCGCTCCTTCGAGCCACTTGCCGAACGCACCTTCCTTGACGTGAGCAGGACCCAGTTCACCTCGTCGTTCAGCGCGATGAGGCGTCCTTTGATCGCACTCACCTCGACGAAAAATGAGCTGACCGCCCGGTAGATGAGCGGCGTGTCCGTGCGCCAGCAATGGGGGTAGCTGTGCGCGTACTCCTCGCGCGCAACCAGTGCACCTTTCGCGCGCAAATGCTCGATGACGACGTTGTTCGCCTCAAAGACCTGTATGCCCGCGAGATCTCCCATCGTCTCGTCAAAACACCCGCGCGAATCGACGGGGCAGAACACCGCGATGCCGTTCTCCTCGCACAGGTTCTGGTCGTCCTCGCCAAAACCCGGGGCGAGATGCACGATGCCCGTACCCTCGTCGGTCGAGACGAAGTCCCCGAGAAGGACCCGAAGACAATCCCCGAGGTCGCGACGAAACGGCGTCGCGTAGGCAAGGAGTGGTTCGTATCGTCGTCCTTCTAACTCGGCCCCCTTAAGGGTCTCGAGCACGGTCGGTCCACCGAGGATGTCCGCATACGCCTCCAAGCGGTCCGCACCGCAGAGGTAGCGCGCGCCGTTCGCTTCAAGGACGGCATAGGTGATATCTGCACCGACAGCGAGCGCAAGATTCGAGGGCAAGGTCCACGGTGTCGTCGTCCACACGAGGACGGAGAGCTCGCCATCGCTTGCGCGCGACGCCCGAGGACCGCTCGCACAGAGGCGAAACGCCACGGTCACTGCCGGGTCGACGCGCTCACGGTAGGCATCATCGAGGCGCGTCTCTGAGATGGAAAGGGGCGTCTCGCATTCCCAGCAATAGGGGAGCACCCGGTACGCCTCATAGATGAGCCCACGATCGTGCAGCTCCTTGAACGCCCATATGACGCTCTCCATGAAGGTGATGTCCATCGTCTTGTAGTCGTTCTCGAAGTCCACCCAGCGTGCTTGTCGTGTGACGTAGCGCTCCCAGGCGCTGACGTAGCGCAGTACCGACTTGCGGCAGTAGTCGTTGAATCGGTCGATCCCGTAGGCCGTGATCGGTCCGCGCCCAGACACGCCGAGCTCCTTTTCGGCCTCGGTCTCTGCGGGAAGTCCGTGACAGTCCCATCCGAAGTTGCGCTCGACGCGTTCTCCGCGCATCGTGTGATAGCGAGGCATCGCGTCTTTGACAAAGCCCGTGAGCAGGTGACCGTAATGGGGCAGGCCGTTTGCAAAGGGGGGCCCGTCGTTGAAGGTGTAGGCCGCAGTCGGGGGTCGCCCGGCGATCGAGGCGGCAAAGGTGCGGTCCGCTTCCCAATACGCGAGGGTTTCTTCCTCGAGGGCCGGATAGTCCGCCTGGGAAGGAACCTCGGGGTAGCGTCGCTCAACGCTTGGATCGGCCATGGCCCTACGATATGTCGACATGGCCGACGACCTGTTCGACGTCGAAGGAACGGCTACATCGAAGTCTGCAGACGGAAACGCCGCTACTGAGCCGCAGGGCCCAGTGAACATCGTCCTGCGCCTCCAGGTCCAACCGGGTGCCGGGCGTGCGAGCATTGTCGGTCGCCAAGGGGACGCGTTGCGCGTTCGCGTCGCACCGCCTCCTTTGGAAGGCCGGGCGAACGCGGCGTGCGTCGCATTTGTCGCCGAGCTCTTCGATGTTCCTTCCTCATCGGTCGAGCTCGTCAGCGGCGAAAGGAACCGAAGAAAGCGCGTTCGGATCGAGAACATCGAAGTGAAGCGGGCGCGAGCAGTTCTCGAAGGAGCGCTCGAGCGGGCAGGAAGGGCGACGTCGCACGACTTTGGGAGCGGCAGACCTGCGCATTAGATCGTGAGGAGTGCTCTTGCCCACGTTTGATTCTCGATCGGCTATCGTCGCGCACTCTCACAAGGAGAGGAGGCGCGTGTAACGATGCTTCGAAAGGCTTCACTTCCACCGGCCAAACGCGCGAGCGTCTCGGCCAAAAAGGCTGTACCGACGGCGCGCGCCAAGCCGATCGCGGCACCAAAGGCAGCTCCTGTCCGAAAGGTCACAAAGGTCACCGTGCCCACGAAGAAGGCCACGATAAAGCGCGCGCCAGCGAATGCTGTCGCCTCGAGCAAAACGACGCCGCGAAGTGGCGCGAAGAGCGCCCTTCGCCCAGAAAAGGCGCGGGCAAAGGCCACCGTTCAAAAGAAGATCGCGCCAAAGGCGCTTGCGCCAAGGAAGGCTGCGCCGAAACCCGCGCCGAAAAAGGCTGTATCGGCAAAATCGCTTCCCTCGAAGACCTCCTCGACGAAAGCCGCGGTAGCGAAGCCGTCTGCGGCGAAAAAGGTTGCGCCCAAGGTCCAAAAGCGGAGGGCCGCCGCGCTGCGCACGGCCCCAAAGCGCCCCGAGGGCTATTCAAACGACGAGCGCTTCATTGCCCACCAACGCGCCGCGCTCGAAGGCGAGCGGGCGACGTACATGGAGCAGGCGACGAACCTAAAGGAAGAGGCCGAGGCCCTTGTCGAGGAGATGGAGCCCGGTGACATTCAATTCGACGAGGAGTCTGGCGAGGGCGGCACGGTAACGGTCGACCGAGAGCGGGACCTCGCGCTTTCGGCCCAAGCCCTCGCGGCGGTGGAGGAGATCGACGACGCGCTCGCGAGGATCAAAGCGGGTCACTACGGGGCGTGCGAGAGTTGCGGCGGGCTCATCCCCAAGGCTCGCCTGGAGGCGCTTCCCTACGCCAGGCTGTGCATTGCATGCAAGAGCGGGGGACTGTCGCGCCGTTGAGGACCAAGGGGGACGTCCACGTGCCCCGAGTCGCCAGGCGCAAGCGCCTCGCCACGGTCGTTAGTGTCGCCCTTTTCGTACTGTGCGCCGATCAGTTGACGAAGTCCCTTGCGGTGTCTCACCTGTCTGGGCGCGCTCTGCACGTCATCGGACCGTTCAGTCTCGAGCTCGCCTTCAACTCAGGCGTAGCGTTCTCGCTCCTCTCGGGGTTCGGCTTTCCCATCATCGTCGTTACCTTGGTGCTCGTCGTCGTCCTCGTGTGGTTCACGCGCGGCCTGCCGAGTTACCCGGCCGTCGTTGGGGTCGGGATGATTCTTGGCGGAGCAATCGGCAACCTGAGTGACCGGCTCTTTCGCGGACATGGCGGCGCGGTCGTCGACTTCATCCACACGGGTTTTTGGCCGACGTTTAACGTGGCCGATTCTTCCGTAGTGTGCGGATGCGCTCTGTTGATTATCGCGTCTTTGCGTCATAGCCCGAACGCGACGCTCGATGCCGGCCGCGACCACGGAGGTTCCGACGCAAGGTGAGCCGTGATGACCAGGTCACGTCGAGCGAACCGATTGACATTCCTTCATCGCTCGACAACGAGCGCATCGATCGCGTCCTGTCGATTCTCCTTGCGCGTTCGAGGAAAGCCGTTGCCCAACTCATCGAAGATGGTGTGATCTACCTCAACGGCGTGGCGGTCTGCGACAGGGACCGCCGGGTCCAAAAAGGTGAGATCCTCGAGGTGAAAAACGGAGCGCTCGTGTTAGATGAGGGCCTTCGGCCCGCGTCGAGAGACGTCGTCTCGTTCGACGTCATCTATGAGGACAGCTCGATCGTCGTCGTCGACAAGCCTGCCGGTCTTGTCGTTCATCCAGGGGCTGGACATGCGCACGACACGCTCGCGTCAGGGCTCGTCGCGCGCTACCCAGACCTCGTTGCTGCGAGCGCTTCCGGTGCCGGAGAGCCGATGCGTCCCGGCATCGTCCATCGTCTGGACAAAGACACCTCGGGGCTCATGGTCATCGCACGAACACCCGCGGCCTACAAACAGCTCGTCAACCAGTTGAGTACGAGGGAAATGGGCCGAACCTACGAGACGCTCGTCGTCGGACACATCTCCTCAAACGAAGGTGTTATCGAGGCCCCCATCGGTCGCTCGCGAAGGCGGCCGACGCAAATGGCCATCACGAGCGCCGGACGCGAAGCGCGCACGCGCTATCGCGTCATGCGCCGTTTCGAGCATCCCATTGTCACAAGCCTGCTCGAGGTGAACCTCGAGACGGGGCGCACGCACCAGATTCGCGTGCACTTCTCCGCCATCGGCCATCCCGTCGCGGGCGACAAGCGTTACGGAGGCGCCGCGAGGGACCTCCTGTTAAACCGGCCGTTTCTTCACGCAAAGGAGCTTCGGTTTCGTCATCCCGAAAGCGGCGAAGAACGCACCTTCATCTCGAGCCTTCCCGAAGACCTCCGGGCTGTCCTCGCGCGACTTTCCTGAAGGTCAGGCCGCGTTGTGCAGGGAGTACACCTCGGGTTGTGCCTTGAGCGAGTGCAACGCCTGAGCCTCGAGGCTCCGGACCTTGCGCACGCCGATGCCGAGTGCCTTCGCGGTGGCTTCGAGCGACGCGATGGGGGCACCGCCAAGGCCGAAGCGCATGTGCACGACGGAGCGTTGGAGTTCAGGCAGGCGGTCGATCGCCTCGCGCAGACGCTCGAGTGAGCTCGACTCGGCAACTTGATCGTCGACAGGGACGTTCTCCGCCGCGATCAAGTCTCCGAGTGTGGCGCTCGCGTCAAAGCTCACCGGCTGATCGAGGCTCGCGACGACGCGTGGCAGGTGCGGCTCGACGTGATCGCCGTCGCGCTCACCGGCGAGTTCTGCTGCAACAGCGTCTTCAGGCAAGTGGATCGCGCGACCTTTGGACTGCACGGCGCGCTGGAGCGACTGACGTATCCACCACGTCGCATAGGTCGAAAACTTGAAGCCGCGGCGCCAATCGAACTTCTCGACGGCGCGAATGAGGCCGAACGTGCCCTCTTGGATGAGGTCGGTGAGATCGACGCCGCGTCCTTGATAGCGGCGCGCCCAGTGCACGACGAGGCGGAGATTCGCGGAGATCATCTGATTGCGCGCCTCGCGATCGCCCTGTTCGTATCGTTGAGCGAGACCGACCTGCTCCTCGTGGCTGAGCAGGGGATGACGTCCCGCGTCGTCGAGGAACAAGCGCATGAGGTCAGGTCCAGCTCCCGAACGCTCCAGGCTCTCATCGGCATACGTTGTTGTCGTGATGATCTCGTCCCCTTGTCCTTCTCGTTCCTCGCCCCAGGTCTGCGGGGGGTGCTGAATTCTTTGTCTTCTTCTAAGGTTGCATTGCTACTAACACCCAGAGCACGGCGCGCATTCCACAGATTCGGTTCTCGCCTCGCCATCAGGGCCTCTCCTGGGGTTCTGTGTGTGGTCTGTGACTTAGCTGAGTCATAGAGAGGACGAAGAATGCTCATGTACCCGTCGGAGTCGCGCGAGGTCCACGGCGAAATCGTCCTCGTTCGCCACGGGCAAACGGCGTGGTCCGCGAGGGGGCGCCACACCGGTTCGACCGACATAGCCCTCAACGACGCGGGACGGCGCAACGGCGAGCGCCTGCGCGCACGCTTTGCTGTCATGCCCTACGACGGGGTCTACTCGAGCCCCCTTGTTCGAGCCCGCGAGACAGCGGTGCTCGCCGGGTTGTATGGAGCGATCATCGTGGACGATCTTAGGGAGTGGGATTACGGCGAATACGAGGGACTCACGACCGCGCAGATCCTCGCGCTGCGCCCAGGCTGGGACCTCTTCATCGACGGGTGTCCGGGTGGCGACAGCCCACGCGATATGGATGAAAGAGCAGACCGCGTCCTTTCTGCGGTGACTCCCGACGATGAACAAGGCGCTCGCATCGTCCTCGTCGCCCACGGCCATTTCCTGCGGGTGTTCGCAGCGCGCTGGCTCGGCTTCGACGCGTACTTCGCGCGCTACTTGCACCTCGATACGGCGTCGGTGAGCGTGCTCTCAACCGAACACCAGACGCACGTCATTCGCTCATGGAACACCTGATGCGCACCACGACGCGCACGTGGGTGCGAACAGCGTTGTCAGCTCAGCGGAGCGAGGGCGGGGGACATGTTCTTCGCCCGCGCGACCATGTCTGCGAGGGTGAAGCCATCGAGGTGGCGGCGCATGTGCGCTCCGACGTCGGCCCACACCGCGAGGAGCGCGCACTGGCCCTCGTGGTCGCACGCCCCGTTCTCGTGCGGAAGACCGAAATCGCCGAGGGAGATCGGTCCGTCGACCGCGGAGACGATCGCGCCGAGGGTGATCTCCTCAGGTGGTCGTGCGAGGACGTATCCGCCACCGACGCCGCGCTTGGACTGCACGAGGCCCGCACCTTTGAGCGCAAGGAGGATCTGCTCGAGGTAGGGCTGGGGGAGCCCCGTACGTTCCGCGATGTCGCGGACCGAAGTCGGAACGCCGTCGTCGCCGCGAAGCGCGAGGGACAAGAGGGCTCTCGATGCGTAGTCACCGCGTGTGGACACCCTCATGACCTCTATCGTACGGCGAATACGTCCCTGGCCGTATGCTCAAACCAATGATTCGGCGGGCGCTTTCCTCACCTGCCGAGGGCGGCCCAGCCGTCCACCAGGATGAAAGTCCGGTGCTGCCCGACTACGGGGGAGCGTGCTTGAGCGAGATCGTCCCGGCGCTTTTCCACCTCGAGGACTTCGCAAAGGACAAGCTCGACACCCCGCCGTGGCTTCCCCTCCCGCTCCATGGAGCGAAACAGGTCGTGCTCTTGGTCCTCGATGGCCTCGGGTGGGACCAACTGCGCGAAAAGCGCGCGCACGCACCGTTCATGTCTTCGATGCTCGGCGGGCCCATCACTTCCGTTGTCCCTTCTACGACTGCGGCCGCTCTCACCTCGATCGTCACGGGCGCACCGCCTTCGGCGCACGGCGTCGTTGGCTATCGGGTGAAGGTAGGCGACGAGGTGCTGAACACCTTGAGGTGGGAGACGCAGTCGGGCGATGCGCGCAAGAGCGTTCCTCCCTCGAGCTTTCAAGAGGTGGCGCCGTTTCTTGGGCAAAAGCCACCGGTGGTCAGTCGCGCCGAGTTCATCGGTAGTGGCTTTACGAACGCGCACCTCGAAGGTGTCCCGATCCACGGCTGGCGCTTGCCCTCTTCGCTTTGCGTGGAGGTGGGGAGTCTCGCGCTCGAGGGCGCGCCGTTCATCTACGCGTACTACGACGGGATCGACAAGATCGCGCACGAAAGGGGCTTGGGCGAGTACTTCGACGCAGAGCTCGCAGCGACGGACGAACTTGCCTCGCGCCTATATGACGCACTTCCAAGAGGTTGCGTGCTCGCAATGACAGCCGATCATGGACAAGTGGAGGTGGACAGCGACCCGATCGTCATCGACGAAGCGATCTTGGACGACGTCAAGTTGCTCTCTGGAGAGGGGCGGTTTCGCTGGCTCCACGTTGTGCCGGGCGCGACAAAGCGCGTTCGAGACGCCTGTGAGGCCGCCTACGGCGATGTCGCGTGGATTCACACCCGCGATGAGCTCGACGCCGAAGGATGGTTTGGAGGGCCGCTCAGGCCGCACATCGCCGCGCGCCTCGGAGACGTGGCACTCATTGCACGGTCTCCGGTCGCGTTCTTGGATCCATGCGACACCGGAGAGACGCAGCTCGTTGCGCGGCATGGTTCGCAGACGCGAGCAGAGATGTACGTTCCCTTTGTCGCGTTGGCGTCATAGAAGAATCGCCCGTTCAAGAGATGTCGCAGAGAACACGATGAAGATCTACACAAGGCGGGGTGACGACGGCACGACCGGTCTTCGCGGCGGAACACGCGTGCCAAAGAATCACCCGCTCATTCAGCTGAACGGCGATATCGACGAAGCTCAAGCGGCGCTCGGCGTAGCGCGCGCCGAGTGCGAACCGGGAAGCGAGCTTGACCAACGCCTGATCAGCATCGAACGCGATCTGTGGACAGTCATGGGAGACATCGCGATCCCATGCGCCACCGGTTCAAACAAGAGCGCGCCACAACGCCGCGTCGACGCAAGGATGGTCGAGGCCCTAGAAGCCATGATCGACGAGATCAGCGTTCGTTTTTCCCCACCAGAAGAGTTCACCGTGCCTGGTGAGTCCAAATGTGCGGCGGCGTTGGATCTCGCGCGCACGATTGTGCGTCGCGCGGAGCGCCTGGCGAGCACGCTCGATGTGGGCGAACCGATCCTCATGTACTTGAACCGGCTCTCCGACGCGTGCTGGACACTTGCGCGCTACGAAGAAGGTACGTCGCTTCCCGCGAGGACCTTCGCGAAGACGGGCCAGGAGCCGAGCGACGAAGGAAAAGGCAGATTCGGTGGCGCAGGAGGCGCACGAACCTAAGGAGGGGCGCGTGGCGATCGAGGTTGTGGTGGCGAGTGCGGTGCCAAGTGACAGCGAGGCACTCGGCATACCGGTGTTTGTAGGGCTGCGGCCCGTCGATGGAACACGTTCGGTAGATGCCGGGGAGTGCGCGAAGCGGGGTTTTACCGGCGCGCTCGGGGAGAGCCTCGTGCTCGGGGCATCTGACGGCACCCTCGAGGTCCTCGTGGGTCTCGGAGAAGAAGATCGCGTGGACCTTGAGGCATGGCGCAGGTGTTCGGCCGCGTTCGCGCGCACGACCTCACGCTTTCATGTGGTCGCGCTCAATTGCGTGGGCGTCTCTCAAGAGCGTGCTTCGGCTTCTGAGCTTGCACAAGCGATGACCGAAGGGGCCCTGCTCGCGTCGTATCGCTTTGAGGAGTTCAAGAGCGCGGCTTCTCCTCCTTTGCTTTCACTTCTTGCGCTTGTTTCCTCGGAGACCGAGTCCATGGCAAAAGGCGTGTCGCGAGCGAAGGTCATCGTCGACGCCGTCTCTCTCGTCCGAGATCTCAGCAATCGCCCTGCGAGCGTGCTCACTCCGGCGCGCTTTGCCGAGATCGCCAAGGGAGTCGCGACGCGAAGCGGCCTTTCCTATACGGCCCTCGATGAACACGAACTCGAAGGCGAAGGTCTTTTCGGCATCCTCGGCGTCGGACGCGGTTCTGCCAACGCGCCACGGCTCGTTCGTCTCGAATACGCACCGCAATCGGACGAGCACGTACCTCTGGTCGTGCTCGTCGGCAAGGGGATCACCTTCGATTCTGGGGGACTTTCCTTGAAGAATCCCGACGCGATGATGATGATGAAAACTGACATGTCGGGTGCAGCAGCGGTCCTCGGGGCCCTGCAAGCTTGCAGTGACCTCGCTTTGAACTGTCGCGTCATTGGGCTCATGGCGATGGCGGAGAACATGCCGGGCCCCAATGCGACAAAGCCCGGCGACGTGCTCAGGATCCGCAACGGCAAGACCATCGAAGTTCTCAACACCGATGCCGAGGGGCGACTCGTCCTTGCGGACGCGCTCTCACTCGCCGAGGCCGAGCACCCGGACGCGATCGTCGATCTTGCCACCTTGACCGGGCCATGCATCGTCGCGCTCGGGTTGTCTATAGCTGGCCTCATGGGAAACGACGACCGTCTCATCGATGCGCTTGGTCGCGCCTCGCGTCGCGCCGGGGAACCAACGTGGCCGCTCCCCTTGCCGGAGGGCTATCGATACCACATCGAATCCGAGGTCGCTGACATGAAGAACACCGGTACAACTGGCCAGGCCGGAGCGATAACGGCCGCGCTCTTGCTCGAGGAATTCGTCGGGAAGACTCCTTGGGCGCACCTCGACATCGCCGGACCGGCACGTTCGAGAGAAGACGTTGGATACCTAACCAAAGGCGGCACCGGCTTCGGTGTGCGGACGCTCGTCGAGTTCCTTGGGGCCTACGAGCCACTCGGGGGACAAGCTGGCCGCGCGCTCGGAAAGGCAGTGTTGCGATGACGATCGAGGAAGGCGATACCCCGAATCCGAGCGAAAGCCAGCATCCGGGCAGCGCTCCTGAGGGTCCTTTCACCCTCGCGATCGATGTCGGCGGGACCGGACTCAAGGCATCTGTGCTCGATCGCATCGGTCGTGTCGTTGCGGATCGCGTCCGGGTTCCGACGCGCTATCCCTTTGCTCCAGAGACCTTCGTCGACGCGCTCTTTGCGCTATCGCGCCCGCTGCCTGCCTACGACCGAGTTTCCGTCGGTTTTCCCGGTGTCGTGCGCGGTGGACGGATCCTCACCGCACCGCATTTCGTCGGGGTCAAGGGCCCGGGTTCCGCCGTATCCGAAGAGCTCTTCGCGAAGTGGAGGAACTTCGACGCGGCCGAAGCTCTCTCGAGTCGACTCGGAAAGCCGACGCGCATCGCAAATGACGCCGACTTGCAAGGCCTCGCGGTCATCGCAGGCAAGGGGCTTGAATTCGTGGTTACGCTCGGCACCGGAATCGGGTCGGCCGTGTTCTTGCACGGGGTGCTAGCTCCTCACCTCGAGCTCGCCCAGGCTCCCTTTCGCAAGGGAGAGACCTACAACGGCCAGATCGGCGACGGCGCGCTGCAAGCGATCGGCGTCAAGGCCTGGCGAAAGCGCGTGTTCCTCGCGTTGGACACCTTCGAGGTCTTGTTGAACTTCGACACGTGCTACATCGGCGGCGGAAACGCCCGTCACATGAAAGGTCACGTAGAGGCTCCCTATGTGATCGTGGACAACGTCGCAGGAATCCTCGGTGGCATCAAGCTCTGGGAAGGAGACCACTAGGTTCTCAGAATTCTCAGCTCCCCCGGAGCGTCGCAGCGCACTGGGCGTTGAGCGCGGGAATGAGAAGATTTTCGGGGACGCGCGAACTCTCCGAGAGCGTTGCCATGAGCGCTTGCCAATTGCCATCGGAGCTCCCGGCGAGCGCGGCTGGACGAAGCGCCGCGCGAAGTTCGACCTGTGCATGCGAACGATCCGTTGCAGCGACGGCCGGATGTATCTCGTGTTGTGCCGCGTCGTAGGACTTGATCGATCTCGCCACGTCGACACAGGCCTCGTGACCGAGCGCATTGGATTGACCGTCGCTCGAGCACGACGCGAGGACACCTGCGCTGAGCATGAAAACGAGAAGAACTTTGACGCGCCGCATCTTCGGTGTCGAAGGAGGAAGACTTGTCAGTCTTCGAGCCACGCGGGAACCGCTTCCAGAAGGAACCGGCTCACGGCGAGTGTCCGGTCAAAGGTGTCACAAAGGAGCTCTTCGCCCGCGAGGACGCGCGCGAGGCTGATCTGTTGGCGCGCGACGATCGTTAGACGGCGAACCGGTGGATCGGTCACCGAGCCGAAGGAATCCGTCGCGGAGATCTCCAGGGGAAGGTCGACGCCACCGATTCCGGCGAGGTCGATCGCAAGGCGCAAGAGGTCCGGGGCCCGAGGCAACGGAGGGATTCCCCAGTTGAAGGTGAGGGGGAAGGACCACTTGTCCGGAGGTTCGACGTCGTCGGGGAGCGCGACGACCGCGTCCTCAAAATCGAGCAGGGTGCGTGGGTCAACTTCGAGGGCGAGGTGGAGGTCGATCGGCCCGCCGCACCCCTCTTCGGGGTGCAAGTCGACCTCCCAGAACTGACGGAGCGAATACGTCTCGACGAAGTGCCGTTCGTCGTGGACGTGAAAACCGTGGTCGACGGCATGGTCCTTCAGCTCGGCTACGTATCCGGCGACGTCGATGACGGCCATGTCGATTCGAAGTGTAGGTCGCACGGCACGGCCTCCGTCCTCGGGACGGCGTCGCGCGCTTCATGTAACGGGGCCTTCTTTTCGCCGATGTCGCATTAGCCTCACAGACGTGGAAGACGACGAGCTCATGAAGGTGCTCGTCACGGCGTGTGCGGACGTTCGCAGCGCGCTCGTTTCCTTGGACAATTGGGGTTTGGCCGGCACGCGTTCGGGCCAGTACCGGTCGGACCTCGCGGCGGACAAAGCTGCACTTTCGGTGTTGTTGTGCGCGGGTCTCGGAGTACTCTCCGAAGAGAGCGGCCTGCACGAAGCCGATCGCCCTTTGCTCGCCGTGCTCGATCCCGTCGACGGTTCGACGAATGCGTCGCGGGGTCTGCCGTGGTACGCGACGAGCATCTGTGTGCTCGACAACAAAGGCCCACGGGCCGCGCTCGTCGTGAATCAAGCGAGCGGCGTCACCTACGAGGCTGTGCGGGATCGCGGCGCGCGCCGCAACGGGAGCGCGATTGCACCTTCGGGAGCGACGGAGCTTCACGCGTCGATCATCGGATTGTCGGGTTATCCGAAGAACTACCTCGGCTGGCGCCAGTTTCGAGCCTTCGGCGCAGCGGCGCTCGATCTGTGCGCGGTCGCGGATGGGACGCTCGACGGATACGTCGATTGCGGGGATCGGGCGCACGGACCTTGGGACTACCTCGGTGGAATGCTCGTCTGCATGGAAGCAGGAGCAAAGCTCGCCGAGACGAACGGTGAGGACCTCATCACGCGCGATCCGCACGACCGACGGAGCCCGGTCGCTGCAGCGACGGAGGAATTGCTCGAGGAGCTGCTCGAAAGGCGGAGGGCATGAGACCTCGGTAGTCTCGGGGAAATGGCAAAAGGCGACCACCCGGCGACGCTCGTTTCAGGAGACGAAACCGGCGCTTCGGACGCCCTCGAGGCCCTCCTCGCGCTCCAAGACGAGGACCTCGCAGCCGACCAATTTCGCCACCGACGCGAGCGCCTTCCCGAACGGGCTCGTCTGGCCGCACTCCAGCACAGCCTTGCCGAGCTCGGGCACAAAGAAGCCCAGCTCGCACGGGAGCGAGATCGCTTCTTAGCCCAACAAAACGAACTCGAGACGGAGATCAACGCAGCGAGCGCCCGTATTGCCGCCATTGAGTCCGCCTTGCGCGCCGGCGGGGCTGCGTCCTACCGGGACCAAACGGCGATGGCTTCCGAAGTCGAAGCGCTGACGAATCGACGCCATCAGCTCGAAGACCAAGAACTAGAGGTTATGGAGGTCCTCGAGCCGATGAACGCAGAAGCGGCGCGCATCGAGGCGGCGCGTGCAACGATCAACGGCGAGGCCGCCGAATTGCGCGTCGCACTGAACCACGCCGAAGCCGATCTAGACGACGCGTTGTCGAATGCTCGTGCGCGCCGCGCACCTTTGGCGAGTGCCGTTCCGCCCGCGCTTTTAGCGGAGTACGAGTCACTTCGAGCGCGCCTTGGAGGTATCGGAGCAGCGCGCCTCGTGCGAGGCGGATGCGCCGGGTGCAACCTGAGCCTTCCCGCAACCGAGCTCGACCGGATTCGTCGCGCGAGTGACGCTTCGATCTTCTACTGCGAGCAGTGCGGCCGCATTCTCGTTCCCGAGCGCCGTTCGGATTCCTAAGCCGTGCGCAAGGACAAGGCGCTTCGACACCTTTTGTCTCGAGCATCTCGAAGCTTCGCCGTGGGGGTGTTCTTCGTGTGCGGCGGGATTGTCTGTGCCGCGTGCGCGACGAACAGCGCGTCGAAGTCGTCTTTTTCAAAGACAACGCCGACTGCTCGCACGACAAAGCCGGCCGGGGCGGCGTCGCTCTCTACCTTGAGGACGCGCTACCTCGCGATCGTTGCGCAGAGCGATGCGGCGTCTGCGGCCTTTAGCTCGAATCTGGTTGCCGAGGGATCCTCGGCGTCAGCGGTCAAGGCACTGACGGTCCCACTGGAAAAGGCGCTGGAAAAGAGCGCGAGCGCACTGTTGAAGCTTCGCTTGGAGGCACCAAAGGCGATCGGGCTCGACATTGAGAACGTCGTGGGCATGGACAACACCGTCTATGCGAGCCTCGTCGATCTGCACGACTCCTATGGCTCGCAGGGGTTCAGCTTTTCTGCGTGGTCGAGAGCGTTTTCGGCTGCGGTTGACAAAGCCAATGCCGCGGCAACGAGGCTACAAGACGCGTTGGACTCCAACGAATAAGAAGAGGGCCTTTTCCAAGGGCGCAAAGGCGAGCCCCCATCGCGTGCCTAGAGGGTTCGCACGTCTTCGTTCACCGCGGGGCGAAAGATCGCCGATTCGTACACGAGGTACTTCGCGATCCAAAGCGCGAGGCTGATGAGCAAATAGGCGCTCGCGAGAACCGTTAGGTGAAGCACGCGCTCGCGAGGCGTATGAGCAGACACCGCTCCCGTCGCAAAACTCGAGAGTGTCATGGAGAGGACGGAAATGATCCAGTAAGCAAGCACTTGTCGTCCCGCTCGCCGGCGGTCCGCGCCTGGCCAGATCCAGTAACGGCTGAGCAAGTACGACGGGGCGGTACCGGCGAGGTTCGCGACGAACGCAGCAGATGTTGCGCCGACGCCGTTCGCGAAGAGCGCGAGGAGCGTCACTTCGCTGATCCCGAGGGCGAGCAAGGACGTCGCACCATAGCGGAAGAGCTTTATCGGGTCGGGCATTCTTGCGAGCCTTCGTGTGCTCGGGCTCGGGAGGTCTTCGAAGACCGAGACCGGCATCGCAGCGTCAGTCGCTATGGCGAAGGCATCGGAGAGGAATTCCATCTCCGCCGTGTCGTCTCCGGCGCTCTCCTCGGTGTTATCGGTGCGAAGCATGCTGTCCCGATCTTTCTCGACGCCGGTGTGGGCTTGCTGTGAATTGTGCGAACAAAGCGTTACGACTCGCGCCTGCTGTCAACGCCGCGAATCCCGCGACACGCCGGTTAGCCCAGCGAAAAGCGGTGTCCAAGGGGCTCGCCAGCCCAACACGAAGTTGTTCTAGCTGGGACATAACCTAGCGGCGCTGCGGGCTCCGTGGGTGATAATGGCGAATGAGGGTCCAACCGGTCAGCGCTCGAGGCCATGGGCCAGGCGGTAGTAGGCCTGATTCCACCGAAGCTCGCGCCTGAAGCTTTCCTCGGTCGTGTGTTCGTCGATGCGAACGAGCTCGAGCCCAGAGATCACCGCGAAGTCCTGCAAAGCTTCGTTGCCGACCGCAGTGCTCAACACCGTGTGGTGCGGGCCACCGGCCATGATCCAGGACTCCGCCGAGATCGAAAGGCACGGCGCGGGCTTCCAAACCGCCCGCGCGACGGGGAGCCTTGGAAGGGGCTCGTCTGGAGGAACGATCTCGATGTCGTTCGCGACGAGCCGGAACCGCTCGCCGAGGTCGAGGAGGCCGATGACAAAGCCCTTGCCCGGCGAAGCGTCGAAGACGAGGCGGACGGGATCCTCGCGATTGCCTATGCCGAGCGGGTGGATTTCACAGCTCGGTCTCGCCGACGTGATGCTCGGGCAGATCTCGAGCATGTGCGCACCGAGGATCTTCTCTTCTCCTGGGACTAGGTGGTAGGTGTAGTCCTCCATGAACGACGTGCCGCCTGGCTGGCCTTCGCCAATGACCTTGAGGATCCGAACAAGGGCCGAGGTCTTCCAGTCGCCCTCGGCACCAAAGCCGTAACCCTCGGCCATGAGGCGTTGCACGGCGATACCCGGGAGTTGGCGAAGGCCCCCGAGGTCCTCGAAATTCGTCGTGAAGGCGTCGAAGTGGCCGTCTTTGAGGAAAGACCGCAGACCCGCTTCAATCCGCGCTGCGTACAAGAGCGATTCGTGACGCGCGCCGCCCCTTGCAAGCACTGGCACGACCGAATAGTCGCGTTCGTATTCCGCAGCGATCGCGTCAACCGTTGCGGGCGAAGCACCGTCCACCGCGGCGACGAGGTCGTAGACGCTGAAGGTGTTCACCGATATCCCGAGGCGTAGCTGTGCTTCGACTTTGTCGCCTTCGGTCACCGCGACATCGCGCATGTTGTCGCCGAAACGAACGAGTCGCAGCTGCTGCGCTGCGTGCCAACCCTTGGCCGCGCGTGCCCAGGCGCCGATCCGCTTCCGAACGACGGGGTCGCTCGCGTGGCCAGCTACCGTCTTGCGACGTAGCGCCAGACGCGTCTCGATGTAGCCGAACTCACGATCGCCGTGCGCCGCTTGGTTGAGGTTCATGAAGTTCATGTCGATCTCACTCCAGGGCAACGCAACGTTCGCCTGTGTGTGAAGGTGCAACAGCGGCTTGCGCAACGCGTCGAGACCGGCGATCCAAGCCTTTGCCGGAGAAAAGGTGTGCATCCACGCGATGACACCGATGCAGTTGTCCGCGGAACTCGCGTCGATGCAGGCCCGGCGTATTTCGGCCGCGCCGGTCAGCACGGGCTTCCACACCAAAGGGACGCCGATTTCCCCTCCGGCATTTAACAGCGCGACGACTTCGCCGGACTGCTCGGCTACTTGGCGCAGCGTCTCTTCTCCGTAGAGTCCTTGGCTTCCGGTCAGAAACCAACACTCGAGCTTGTCGTTGGGCTGGTGCACTTGTAGGCCTTTCTGATGCTCATCGGTAGCGAGCGGGTCCGGATCGCCACAGGCGAGTGAAACCTCGCGGGCTTCGCCACCTGTGGCCCGTCTTCCTCATTTGTGCATGTTGTTCGCGTGGAAGCGGCCGTCCCTCGAGTCGCGAGTGACGAGAGTTGCACGTAGAAATACAGCATTGCAACGTAGACGATCAAGGGGATGCGAGGAGAACTCCGCAGCCGATCCCTCTTCACTCCCCGGAAAGCCCTGCACCCGACAAGGCTGAGATGAATCCGTGCGTGTAGGCGACGAGCACCACTCAAGAAGCTCCTGTAGCAGATGACGCTCCGTCACTTGTTGTGGCAGCGAGTCGGCCTATAGGCGGGTATGGGTCAGAGGGCAACGAGGTACCTGCGGAGGATCCCGAAAGGGGGAGTTGATCTGCTCAAATACTCTCCGCGGGTATCCGCCGTTCACCCCCCTTTTTTCGGTGTGCTGTGTCAGATTTGTGTCAGATGGCAGTGGGCTGATTGGTCCGAATGGGACCGCAGATGGTTACAAGAGGACCAATGTCGTCCAACGAGTTCGAACGGGTCGAGGCGCTCGAGACACTCGCGATGACGCTGGCGCACCTGAACGACGCCGAGACCAACGCCGAGGTGTCGCTACGGGTGCCGCTGTTGATGGCCATCCGGGACAAGTTCGCCCATGCCCTACGGGAGGAGACGTGAGCTACACCGAGGCCAGCGTGTCCGCGGCGAATGCCGCCATAGACAAATACCGAAGCTTCGAAGTGGGTGAGATCGGCTCCGCTCTCGCCGTTGTGGGTCTGAGCGCTGAGCGGGCAGGAAAGGAAGCTCAAATCCGCGACGACATGATTCCGCTTGCGCATTGTGTCAGCGCGTCGATCCGCCTACTCGCTGAAGCTTCTGGTCGCGGTCGCAAGACCGTGGTCGACATAGTCTCCGATACACGTTTGAGGGACTAAGGGGCTACGGCTTTGCAGTATCTCGGTGAACGTTCAAGAAGGCCTGGTGAACGTCATTTTATTGCGCTCCCAAATCTACTGCGGGGCCACGCTGGGACTTAGGTAGGTGTCAATCGTGGGCGATGATGGGCACTCACGGGCAAATTTCGCCCGGTTGTCACCAAATTGGTTTCGCTCCAGTGAGGCGAGACGCAGTGGCACGTCGGATATGAGCGGTACGCAGGAACCGCGCCAACCCTCGGACGACCTAAGCAGATCGCCGATACGAGCGCGGCGATCTACATGATGAAGCCACGCAGTCGGAACATTCGGTGTTCCGGTGCCAGCAAACGCCAAGACCCTCGAGCTCAAGAACTAGCCGATCGTGTCTTGGTCGCGAACGTGAACCGATCAGCCGCGGTAGAGGGTGACAGCAGTGATAAAACCGGGTCCCTCGTAGGTAAGTAACAGCGTGTTCGCGTACCCCTGCCACTGGAGACAGGAGCCAACCTCGACGCTCGTTGTCGTCGACCCCGCTGCCTCGATCCATTTGATCTCATGTGTGTAGGGAACGGTTCCGTTGGGTTCGGCAACGTCGGAGAGCCCAACGGAACCCGGGCCGCCCGCCGCCGAGCGCGTGATGGTAACTCCCCGGTAGGTTCCCGAGAAGCCCTTTGGCACTGACAGCTCGTAGAGGGAGCGGCTTCCGGTGCGGGTAAGCAGCCGGAGGCCGACGGGATGCAAGGTTCCCGGGCGGATCGGGGACGCGAGGAAGTTCGGCGCATACCCCCACGCGCAGGAGAACTCCGAGAGGTCGAGAGCGCGCGTAGCAGCGAGCGGGGGCGCTGCCGGATCGTCGTCGGCGATTAGGAAGTGCTCCTTGTCAACGGTTTCGAGCGGTCGGTAGTGAGAAAGCAGGAAGCGGGAGATGAGGTAGTAGCGCACCTCGTTCGGGATCTCGTCTTTCGCCGATTTCCCGAACCCCTCCCAGACGACGAGGCGCGGCCGGCTCTGTTCGAGATCACTGATCACATGACGCTGCATCGTTGGGGATTCAACCTCGTTGATGTCATAGACAATGGACCCCGGTCGGCGATTGAGGAGGAAGTAAAAGAGGCCCGGCGCGTTCGAGAAGTCGAAGACCGCCCCATTACGCCCCGCATAACGGTCGAGCACCGCGTTGACCTCCGTGGCGAAGCCGGGGCTGACCGCGCCCGCGTTGTACCCGAGGGACGGGCCTCCTGGAACGACCGCAGCGGGAGCCGGATTCTCGACGACCACATGGAGTGCTGTTCGCTCTCGGGCCGCCAACGCGGGCAATGACAACGGCGTCGCGAAGACCAGCGCCACGGCCAGGACTCGCCCGAGGTGTGCGGGCTCAAGCACCTGGCGAAGGCAGCGAAGCCAAGCCGTCGCCTCAGAGACAGCGCGGCGGGCTAGCCGCAGGAACCTGCCGAACTGCTCTTCACATGCATTGAGGAGAAGTGCAGCGGTGACGATTAGTAATGGCACGGAGGCGGCGAAGGCGTACCCAAGATGGTTGGCGTCGGGGCGGCTCGCAGGCTCGTCGAACCATATGAGCGTCCACCCCGCGGCGCACAGCGCAACCCAGTGCTCAACCGTGAGGCGTCGCCGACGATAGTGAGCCACTGCCGCAGCTGTAGCCGTGCCAAAGATGGCAGCGGCCGGGATCCAGAGCTCGAGCAGCTTTGCTGAGAATAGGGGTGGGTACACGGAGACGAGCGTCCGCAGGCCGAGTGACGAAGTGGAAGCGCCACCGGGGAAGGGCGGGATCCCTGATGTCTGGGCGTGTCCGATCCCAAAGTTCCCGAAGTAGGCGAGAGTCCCCCCGAAGCCTCCGGCAGCCACAAGGCATCCGCAAAACGCCGCGGCGAAGCACATGCATGCGAGCATGAACCAGCGCGTCCGGCGAAAGTCGCTCCATCGGGGGCGGGTGTCCTCGCGTTCTGACACGTCACAGCCGAACAAGGTGAGGAGGATCGGTGGGACCGCGAACAGCGTCTCGGGGATGACCACGAATTGGAGCGCGACGATTCCCGCGAGCATTGCTGCACGCGGCCGGGAGGGCATGCGGACGAGCGCGGCAACCGAAACAAGCGTGAGCGGCAACAGGGTTAGCCGCGGATCCCAGCTCGACGAGATTCCGCCGACGATGACGACGAGGCAGGCGACGATCATCGCCGGGCGACGACGAAAGACCGTCGCTGCGAAGAGGTAGGTGGCCGTCCAGTAGGCGGGAACGAGGAACATCGAGTCACCGGCGTGCGCACCCCAGCGCGAGGCGCCGAAGATGTCAAAGCCGATGATGGCGCGCAGACCATCGTCGAGCGCTCCATGAATCTGGATGATGTTGATCCACGGCAGCGAGCCGTGCAGCATCAGCCAACCACCCGCGAGGTTCTCTCCCTCGGCGAGGTAGCTGAATTGACCGAAAGCCCCAGGAAGCACCGTAAGCGCACTGAAGAGGGCGAGCGGACCCGCGACGTAGCAAATAAGCAGCCGCTCGATTTCCTCGAGCGGGCGGTGTCTCGACCAGTAGGCGACCAGTGCCATCAGCAGGATGATTCCCACGAGCGCCACAGGGAGCGGGAACCAGTTGTAGTGCACGCGCTGGTGTGTCGAAGCGATCGTCACGGTGGTTCTTGATGCCGCCATCTCAAGGAGAACGATCGCGGCACCAACCCCAACGATGTTCAGGTGTGCATCACGAAAACGCGGAGCGAACTGTCGGAACAGGATTACTGCCACACGGACCGCTGCGACCCACCCGACCGTTCCGCCAAGGAGGACGAGCACGGGAGCGCTCTTCGGCAAGGGGTAGGCGAGCGAGGCAAGGAGGAGCAACGTGAAACCCACCGCTGCGGTGCGGGCGAGCGTGGAGTAGGTACCGCCGATCTTCGAGGGCTCGGCGAAGAGGCGCGGCACCGCCCCCGTGGGGGCAACGCGCGGTCGAAGAGAGTTGCTGCGGAGCGGTCCCCAACGGTTGAGCAACGTGTAGCAGACGATCGCACTCAGCGGGAACGCAAAACCGGCAAGGTAGTAACCGTCGAGGACCTTATTGATGTTGAAGTCCGCGTACAATGGGTATCCGACGGTCGCGGAGGTCTTCCCCTGGATCGTCCAGGGGACGCTCCGGAAGGCCACGAAGCACGCGAGTCCGCTCGCGCCGACAGCGACGCTGATACGGGCAATGAGGCGCAGCGGCGCCGCCCCCCGTGGCGACCATCGGCCCGCCGAGCGAAGTACGCCACCAACCCCGTTGTCCGGCAACGTTAAGTTCAAGTCTCTCCACTCCTCTGCGGTGTCCCACACAAGCAGACGCGGACCGCGTCGCGCCACGTGGAGCTTTCATCGGCATGAATGGGAAGACCACACTTCGCCGAGTGCCGTCGCTCGGTCCAACTTGCCACTGCACCTCGATCCAGCGATTCTCTAAACAGGTTGTGCACACCGATCATCGATCAGTTTGAGATCCTTTGGCGCGCCATATCGACGGATACGACACCTGTCACTACCGCTTTGCGCGTGGAGGTGAGACGGCAAACGTTATCGGTCTCGTCACCAGCTCCAGGGCATAGAGCACATTGATTGGAGGCATTCGGCCGTCAATAAGGGGCGTTCCCTATCCATTGATGCGACGACGATTGCGAAACCGTTTCGTTAGCGCGACCACTGTTCCACCAACGACGATTGCAGCCGGTCCACTGTGAACGGCCAACACTCCAACGAGACTGGGACCTCCCCAATGGTTTCAATAGGAGGAAGAGCGTCCATAGTTGATGACAAAGAACTCCGCCACGCCGCGACCTACTAGGTAGATCGCCACGATTCCACCGAGTGCTCTTAGCCCAAGCTCAAAATTCCGTCGCACCATGCGCATCTCTACAGATCGAGGAGCTCCGGATCGCTGGCTCCTTTCAGGCATTATGGGGCACACTGCGACATCCTTGTGGTGTGATAGCCCGATGCGGGAGACCTCAGAAGAACTGGACCACCTTCAACGACTACTTGATGCGAGCGCTGGCGCTGCTTGCACCCATATGAGACGGATCATCACAGATGAGCGACGACTAACAGCCGAACAACTAGTCGAACAGCTACAGGGGATGGTTCTCCTTGTGCTCGGGACGGCAACCGCCGATGGACGTCCCCTCGTCGGTCCCGTCGATGGCTACTTCATCCATGGGAGCTTCTATTTCAGTTCCGGCCGCCAGTCGGTGCGGATGCGTCACCTCTCAGCTCGTCCCGCAGTGAGTGCAACTCACCTGCCGAGCGAATCACTCGCGGTGACAGTGCACGGCACAGCCGAACTCTTTGAGCTTTCAGACCCTCAACGACCCGAGCTTCGTCGAGCGATGCTTGATCACTACCTGCCTCTGCAAGGTCCGTCCTTCGAGGAATGGTTGGATGCAGAGGATGTTCTCGCAGCGCGCATCAATGCGCAGAAGCTGTTTACTTTCCACCTCGGAGTGTCCTGAGATATCGATCCACCACCCGGCGTTCAGGGTGACCCCCACTTCTGTGGAAGGGAGAGTTGCCAGTACCGGGGAGAGTTCGATCTCGTGCGAAGGGACGTCGGCCTCTGCAAGGGGTCCCGAAGCCGACGTCAGCGTTCAGGTTGGTCCCCCACCAAGAGGTCGGATGACGATTGGCCACACAGACTCAGCCGCCCATTTGGAAGTCGAGCAAAAGGTAACCGGACGGAGAGGTGACGTGGCGAGTCAGAGTCAGCCGCCTCGACAACCCTTTGTCGAAGAGCTTGCGTCCGTGCATATGCAGAGCCGGGGCGATGACAAGGCGCAATTCGTCGACCATGCCCTGTTCGAATAGCGATTGGGTAAGTGCGATGCTCCCGTGCACGCCGATATCAGCGCCGGACCGCTGCCTCAGCTCAGCGACGAACTCGACAATGCCTCCGTCGACGACCGTGGTATTGGCCCAGGTCTCTCCCGGCAGCGTCGAGGTCACAACGAATTTCTCGACGCCGTTGATGAAGCTGGCGAACGGCTCGATGTCGCTGGTTGGCCAGAATCGGGCCCAGTCGTCGTAGGTTCGGCGCCCGAGCAACACGGTGTCCTGGGTAGCGATGACGCGGCCGAGGTTCTCCCGCATTGCGTCGTCAAAGTCGGTGATGAACTCGTCCGGCGCCTCTGCCACTCCATCGAGCGACAACAATTCGTAGGCGACTACCTTGCGCACCACGTCATCTCCTTGCCCGCGTAGGGATCGACGGCAACGAAATTCGTCCGCTTCAAAACTCATTGTCGCGCTGGCGCCCCGGAGAATTCGGCGTCGCAAGGCCGACAGATCGATTTCTTCTCCGGTCTGGCGCAATGGGTCATGTCACGCTGTAGACCAGCCCGACGTTATGGGACACCTCCTTGGGGTGGCGGCGCGTCCTAGGGCTGGGGAACCTCAGGGCGGTCGATAATCCGCAGCCAGGAGCCGTCGGGTTGTCGGCGCAATACCTGCACCCGAACTCCGGTGTTGTCGGCCGACCGCGTGGAAGTCAGCGCCAAGTTCTCGAACCTTACGGTTGGCAAGGGAGCTTCGAGCCCAAACTTCACTCCCGCGTCGACTAACTGCTGGTAGATCGCCTGAATAACCTCTCGGCCCGAGCTTGGCTGGTCGGCCGGGTAGGCCAAGACGGCATGCGGCTCGTATAACGCGGCTACGCCTGCCGCGTCTCCGGCATTGAGTCGTTCAGTGACGAGCCGGGTTACATCCTCGGGCTCCGATGCCTGCACGTAGTTGCTCATGGGAAAACGCTCCTCTCATGGGAACCGAGTCTCTTGTTCATGGTTAGGGCGGCGCGGTCAGTGTTACCAACGTGCCATCGCGGGTCAATGTCCGCCGGCCGGCGGTCAGGGGCCTTCTCTACGTTCGATTGAGCTTCGCATCATGGGACATGTTCGACATGCCAGATCCGTCGATATGCACAAGCCACGTCCAGCGATCGTGGCCCACGCATTGCCCTGTGCGAGATAGTGCCTTCTCTGATCGAACCCTCGCTGAGTCCACGCTTTGCCCGCAGGACTCAGTAGCGCGACAACAATCGAGCACAACGACGAGAACGCGTTGTCGGCGGTCGCACCCTCAGTAGACGCTGAACCCCGGTGGGAGAACGCCACGACCACTGAGGGCGCGTACGACTTCCACGCCCCGTCCATTCATCGTCGCCCGCGTCGAAAGGAATACAGCGCACTCGATGAGCGCCTCGATAGGCGGCTCGATGCCAGTACCGAGGTCAAGGCCATGGAGCATAAGTTCCGCAGTCCGAGACCGCAGGTAGGCATCGAGCGTTTGCTCTCCGAATGGAGTGCCGACCGTCGAGTCATTGGGGGCGGCGGCCACCACGGCCAAGGCCCGCTCTGACGACGTGCGGACGGCAGCCACTGGGTCGTCGCCGAGGTACCGTACTGCCTGCCGTCCCCGCTCGGCGATGTTCTCGGGCAACATGTACTCGGGCCCGGCGACCGGGACCGGCCGCTCGTAGTACTCGACGGACAGGATGTTGGCACGGTTGCCGTGACCGATCAGATCGAGTACCCGCCATTCTTCGGACCACCGCTCGTCGTAGCGTTCCGGCGCCACGGCGGCCACGGCATCAGCGAAAAACTGTGATGCAGAGCGGAACGGTGCGACAGCGGGAGTATCCACGACGCAATTACTAGACCATCGTCTGTCTTTGCGAAAGTTCCATCTCTCACGAAGTTTGGATTACTACCAAGCTATTTCTCAGGTGGTTCTTCCGGAGTTGGTCGTTATGAAACAGATTCGACCCAAATTCGTTTGGACAGTCGCGGGGACATATTCAGCGTTCCGCGCTCGAGCGCGCGTCCCATAATGTTCAGCGATTTCGTTCCGAAGACTCGCCCGGATGTTTCCGTAGGAGGCAGTCGAGAAGGAATACAAAGGCTGCCCGCGGGTTTTGCTCCGGCGCTGAAATGAAGCTGGCCACTGAAATCGTGCGTTGTTTGCAACACAGTCGGCCGGCCGCATTCTCCGGTGGCCGCATCCCGGTTCGCCGGTCCGTGGCCGTTCTCTGTTGCTGTTAGGGTCCGCCCTTTCTTAGCTGGACATCCTGGTCGATGGCGTGAACGTCCAAACACCGCCCGGGCTACCGAGTGGGACTCCTTCTGTTTCCTGTGCTGTGCTGGGGTACTCACGGCTGCCGAACGTTAGTGCCGAACACCGCCTCGCTCCGAGCAGTGAGGAGCGCGGATCGACGTATTGCGCGTCCTTCCGGGCAACTACTTGAAGGGGAGCAGCGTTGAGAACAACCTCAATGTCGACCAGCCTTCCTTCGCACTCCGTTCGGGATATGTCGTCGAACAGCGAGACCGAGGGTATTACCCGGCGACGTGTTCAGCGATTGCCGTGAGCGCAGCACAGCTCGCGCTTCGAGGTCTTGCGACCGAGCGACTACTCCGTTAATCTACAACCATATGGTTGTAGATAGTCTCCGAGAAGACGACACCGATCGCATCTTCCACGCATTGGCGGATGCGACCCGACGCGACATCCTCGTGCGCGCGATCCAAAAGGAGCAGTCGGTGTCTGCCCTCGCTCGTCACTACGAGATGAGCTTCGCCGCGGTGCAAAAACATGTGGCCGTGCTTGAGCGGGCCGCGCTCGTGTCTAAACAGCGCCGCGGCCGTGAGCAGATCGTGCACGGAAGCGAGCCAACCCTGCGTCAGGCAGCAGCCCTCCTTGACATCTACGAACAGCTCTGGATTCAACGCACTACTCAGATCGCCGACGTCCTCGCCGGCAAGGAAGGAGACCCGACATGACCGTCGTTAGCGCCACCAAGGACGTCGACAACTTGACGCTCATCCTCGTTGCCGATTTTGACGCCAGTCCGGATCAGGTCTGGGAGGTTTGGGAGAACCCGCGCAAGCTCGAACGATGGTGGGGACCGCCCACGTATCCGGCCACGTTCGTCCGCCATGACTTCATCGTCGGAGGGGAATCCCGCTACTTCATGACGGGGCCGGGCGGAGAGACCCCACGCGGCTGGTGGCGCATCGATGCGATCGACAAGCCACGTCGCATCGAGTATGCGAACGGCTTGGCCGGCGAGGATGGTGAGCCGATGCCAGGAGTGGAGCCGATGTCGGGCTTCGTGACCTTCGAGCCGTTCGAAAGTGGCACCCGAATGACTGCCGTGACTCGATTCGTGAATGTCGACCAAATGGAGACCATGCTCGGCATGGGCATGCAGGAAGGCATGACCCAGGCAATCGGCCAGATCGATGCTCTGCTTTCAAGGGCCTCGGTCTGACCACTCGACAGATCACTTCATGGGGACTGGCTAGCTGGCGTACCCATTGCGGTAGGTCAACCTAATGGGTCGGCCGCGCATGTCGTCGACAGAGATCGACGCGTTTGACCGTTTTCTGAGTCATGAACCGTGGGTTGCTAGCGCCACGACGCCCCAGGAATGGCTAGACGGATTCCTTGCCTATAGCCGCTGGACTTTGGACGTCGGTCGTGAGTTGCGGGCTGCGGCGCAGGCTCTTGACGATGACCGCGCGGCGCGCAGAGATCGCCTTTTTCATCCTCTGCGGTCGCGAATACGAGGCCGCGCGAAGGATCGGCCGAGCCTCATCGATGTCGGCCTTGAAGCCCAGCAACGCCTTGGTGATTTCGGCACCCTGGCTAATAGGCACTCCACGGCTCTCGTTAAGGGCGGCGCGCATGGCGATGGTGGTCGGAATGAGTGAGAAGGCGTGCGCCACCACAGAAAACTTCTCTGGGTCCCTGACGACGCGAGCAAGGTTGTCGCGGTGCTCATTCCAAGGGTTGATCATCATTCCGACCCAATCCTCTGCGGGGTGTCCTGGGTATTCATTCTTGACCATTGCGCCGAGTCGAATTGACGCGGCAAACAGTGCCGAGTTAAGGACGCGAGCGGCTACAAGGCCAGATAGTCGGCGGTCAAGCCATCTAAGAGTGCCAGTGACCCAACCCGTTGCTAGCGCTCCAGCAATGACGCCGAGTATGCCGATTACAAAGTCGCTCACAACGACAAACCGTACTTCGACAACCTTCAGACAGTTAGCCTGGGAGCATGACGATGCCAGAAGACGACGAGGAACGCGTCTCGCTTGGCGAGGGCACCTTCGAGGAGAATTTAGCCACCGTCCTGGGTGCCGATCCCGACGAGATGGACGATTCCATAGAGGAGCCGGAACAGGGCACTTAGGCTTTGCGTGCGGATCGTCGGTATTGGTGCGGTTTGACCAGGAAAAATGCAAGAACGCCCCAGTAGGCTCGTGTCAATGGGCGATCCTCGACGACCAGAGCACCGCTTTAACGGCTGGTATGCGATGGGGGGCATCCCCGTGGCGGTCGGCATCGTGATTGGCGGCACGTTCCTTTACAACTACACGGCTGCCAAGATTCCCGCTCGTGCGCCATTCTGGGGCGCGCCGATATATGTGACCGTTGTCCTAATTGGCATAGGAATCATTGTGACCCTGGCGATCATGTTTGAGCTACCACAACGATTCATCCGAACGTTGTTCCATTCTTCTCGCGTACCGCTGGTGGCGCGCTTGCGGCGTCATTCTTCGTTTACCGTCCTCCGTGCACACTACGGGCGCGAGGACATGAACAAAGTGGTTGATGTCACCTCAATCGTTCAGGGCCGAATTGACGACGGCCATCTCCGAATGTCCGCTACCCATGGTGACCTTGGCATCGAAGACCCAGCCGTTGCGGCAGTAAAAGAACTCGTCATTTACTACCGAATGAGGACGAGGGGCAGGACGAGGGTCATTCGGTTTATCGAAGGCTTACCAGTGGACCTCCCATGAACCTAAGCCGCGGTCACGCGTCGATAGGTCACGCGCCGTCCTTCGGTTTGCGTCATGATCCGCTCCATGCGAGCGGTGTCATTCAGCTTGCGCGTCGAGTACCGAAAATCAAACTCGGTCAGGTAGCGGTGCAAGTGTTCGACGCTGACGTGGTGGAATGTTCCGTCGAGGCTTCGCTTCAGCTGAGCAAAGTAGTTCTCAGCCATGTTTGTGCCGTTGGACTTTTCGGTGACGTACTGCCCAGCACCGTGGTCCACGGCGTGGTGCGCGGCCATCTCTTGACCAACGGCGTTGTAACCACGCCACTTGTCCGTGTGAAGCGTGGAAACTCCAAGCACGACATTCTCCTGGATGGCCTTGCGAAGCGTCTTGCCTGTCACGTTTGGGATAACACGCGAGCGGGCCTCGCCAGTCTCCGCGTCGATGAGGGCGAGCACGGGCGTCGTAAACGGGTTACCGCGTCCGCGCTGTACCCGCGCCCAGCGCGGATCATCCTTGTGCCAGTTCTTCGGGTTACCCCCGACATAGGTCTCGTCGGCAACGATGTCGCCGATCATGCGCGGGGCAAGCGATCCGACCTTCATCGCTTCGCGGAGTCGGTGAGTCATAAACCACGCGGTGGATTGTGTTACATCAAGTGTGCGCCGCAGTTCGGCGGCAGCGATCCCGTTTTTGGAAGCGGACATCAAGTAGGTAGCGAGAAGCCATTTCGACAAGGGCACTTGCGACCGCTCGAAAATCGTTCCGATGAGGACCGAAAAGGGCTTGCGGCACGCCTTGCACTTCCAAAGACGGCGGTAGGTCACTCGTCCTGTCGAGGTCGTGCGATTGCCATTTCGGGGCTTGATGAAATAGGCATGTCCCGTGTCGCCACAATGGGGACATACGGGGCCGTTCGGCCAGCGCATTTTCTCGACCAATTCCCAGGCAGCAGCCTCGTCGCTGAAGTGCTTTGCGAGACTCGACAGGTTCATTTCCATAGCTCCATTTTGCCAAAAGGGTGTATCAATTCCCTTGGCTATTCACCAAATAACACCCATGTAATTCAGGAGCCATCATAATGGGTACGCCAGATAGCCAGTCCCCCACTTCATTTGTTTCCATCGCGGATGAGCGAATTCGTCGCCGACATGTGCATAACGACAAATGAGGCGCCTGTCGCTATGGCTTTGCGCGTGGAAAGAAGACGGCAAGTGTTACTGGTCGCAGCACTAGCTCCGTGTTCATAGAACGCTTCAACTGGAGGTGTCAGAAATTGCCGTGCACTGTAGTGAGCCGCGTCGCGGCTCAGTTTCGAGCAAAAGGCGCATTCGATCACCGCCAAGTTCAGCGGTCAGCGAAGAACCTAAAACCACCAGCTCAAAGGCCATGTTGGCAGCGAGTCGGCCTATAGGCGGGGTTCTGTCCTTGAAGGCAATTCCTCAAGGGGTGGTCATCCCTCTATGCGGCCTACCTGGGGACTTTGGGCGAGCCGCCCGTCCCACGCTTGGCCTTGCTCCGGGTGGGGTTTACCGAGCCGACCGGGTCGCCCCGGTCGCTGGTGCGCTCTTGCCGCACCGTTTCACCCTTGCCTGTATCCGACGAGCGGACCATCGGCGGTCTATTCTCTGTGGCACTTTCCTTCAGGTCGCCCCGACTGGCCGTTAGCCAGCACCCTGCCCTGTGGAGCCCCGACCTTCCTCAGCCCACCTCGGTGCACGCACCGACGCGAGCCGCGACCACCCGGCCGACTCGCTGCCACCCCCATTGTCGCACCGGGGCAGAGAGCGCGTGTCGCGGAGGGCCCCACCGCCACGTGTCACCTCTCTCCATGGTCCTTAGTGGATCCAGTGGGGCCAGCTAGCCTTCTTTGCGTGGGTTCCGAAGTTCCCGAGGAACTGCGATTTGCCTTCGTTGAGGACAACGAGCCTTCAGCCGAACGCGCCGGCGCGGAGGAAGCATCCGCCTTGACGAAGCGAGGCGATGCAAAGGACCCGCAACCTCTCGACATGGAAGATGCGGCCGCCGAATTAAAGCGCCGGGTGGCTCAGGTTCGCGACGCGTCGCGCCGAAACCACGAGAGGGCACGGGCTTTGGCCCTGCAAGGTAAAGACGAGGGTCTTTTGCAGCCCGCTTCTGAGAACGGCCCAGGGAGTGTCGGTCATGACGTCGAGGAACAAGGAAGCGAAGGGCTACTTGAGAGCGCCGTCGACGATGCGCTGAGCATCGCGCAGTTCTACGAACGCGTCCGGCGCGCCCTCTTGCGCGAGTTCACCGACGAGGTATGGGTCATCGGAGAGATCCGAGGCATGCGCGAATCTCGAGGGCACCATTACTTTGAGCTCGCGGACCAAGGCGCAGAAGTCGTTGGTAAGAGCGCCGCTCAACAACTCGAGGTCGCGTGTTGGGCACGGGACTGGCCAATGATCGCGAGCGATCTCGCCGAGGCCGGGATCGATCTCGAGGTAGGTCGGGTCGTGCGCGTTCGAGGCAAGGTTTCGGTGTGGGAAGGGGCAGGCAAGCTTCGCTTCACGATGACTGCACTCGACGTCGAGGCGCTGCTCGGCGGGATTGCCGCGGCGAGACGGAAGCTCTTGGCTGTACTCGGCGCGGAAGGTCTCTTGGACGCGAACGCCAGGTTGCCGCTTTCCCTCGTACCGTTGCGTATCGGCCTCGTGACGAGTCCGGGATCCGAAGGGCACCGTGATTTCGTCGGCCAGCTCGACCGATCGGGGTTTGCCTTCGAGGTCCATCTCGAGGCCTCGCTCGTCCAAGGCGCCGAAGCTCCAAGCCAACTCGCCTCAGCACTCGAGCGACTTTCGGAGCGCGCGATCGACCTCGGTGTCATCGTTCGCGGGGGAGGAGCTCGCGGTGACCTCGCCGCGTTTGACTCCGAAGAAGTTGCTCGGGCCATTGCGACGGCACCGTTTCCCATTTGGACGGGCATTGGTCACACGGGCGATCGTTCCGTCGCGGATGAAGTCGCTCAGCGTGCCCTTATTACGCCCACCGCATGTGGTGAAGCTGTCGTGGCCATCGTCGCTTCGTACTGGGATGACATCACGCGCCGTGCGGCCGAAGCCTCCCGGGTTGCCCGCGCTCGCCTCGATACCTCGATACGAACGCTTTCTGGTTCGGCCGAGGCGCTCGTCCAAGCGTTTCGCCACCAACACGATCGACGTTCAGACGAGCTGCACGTCGCTCGCGCGCGCGCGGCGCGCGCCGTTGAAGCTCGTCTCTTGATCGCCAGAGGCCTAATTGGAACAAGACGGGATGCACTTGTTCGCGCCGGCATGCGTGTTTTCTCTGCTATCGAAAAGGACAGCGCTCGCCAGAAACAGGTGCTCGGCGCATTCGACCCGACCCGCCAGTTCGAGCGCGGATGGACACTCGCTCACGACGAGGACGGAAACCTCATACGCTCTGCCAGCGCGTTGAGAATAGGCGAGCGCCTAAGTACGCGCTTTGTTGACGGCGAGGCCACTTCGCTCGTTGAAGGGGTTACCTGCGAAGAACAAGCGCCCTTCCCGAGTGTTCTCGTGCGACATGGCGTAGGTGAAGACGAAGAGGACCAGTGCGCGAAGAAGGTGGGCCCATGACAGATGCAGCAGACGACCGCCAAATCGATGTCTCAGAACTTGGCTACGCACAAGCTGCCGCTGAACTCGACGCGATCATTGAGAGTCTCGACCAGGGTCTGGTCGACGTGGACCTGCTCGAGGTGCGCTTTCGTCGAGCCATCGACATCGTTGAGGAGCTGGACCGGCGAATCCGCGGGGCGAAAGAGCGCGTCGACGCGTTGATGCCCCGACTGGACGCGATCGGTCAAGACGTCTCCGGCGACTAATCGGACGAAACGAAAGAGCAGGAAAATCGGGTCTACTAGCCTCATTGCCAATGCCACGTTTCTCCTTGCACGCGATCGGACGCGATCAACCGGGCATCGTGGCTTCTGTTGCGGGCGTTCTCGCCGAGATCGGGTGCAATCTCGCCGACTCTCGCATGACCGTCCTTAACGGTCAGTTCGCGATCATGTTGATCGTTGACTCAAATGCAGTTGACGACGGAGCGGTCATCGAGCGCGCGCTCGCCGACACCGCCAAGCAATTTGAGCTGCTCATTTCGGTGCGACCGATTCAAAGTGACGCAGGAAAAAGTGACATCGTCTCAAGCATCGCGGTGTCGATCCACGGTTCGGACCACCCGGGGATCGTTGCCCAAATTGCGGACGTCATCGCGAAACACACGGGCAACATTGTCGACCTCGAAACCCGTGTGATCGAACAAGATGAAGTTGCGACCTACGTGATGTTGCTCACAGTCGGATTGCCCGCATCCACGCCCCTTGAGGGGCTCATACAAGCGCTTCGAGTAGAAGCGGAGCGCATCGGGGTGGTTTGCGTTGTGAGCCCGATTGACACCGGACTGCTCTGAGCGCAACGACGCCAGAGCGACATCATGGCGATACGGCGAGTTCTCGGTCTTGGCGAGCTTGTTCTCGGCCGCGCTGCGGTGCCTGTCGGTGACATCGACGAGTCCGTGTCTTGCCTGGTGTCCGACCTCATCGACACGATGCGTGCTTGCCCGGGATGCGTCGGGCTCGCTGCCCCGCAGATCGGAGAGTTGCGGCGAGCGTTTGTCATCGACGTGACAGAGCACAAAAAGACACGCACCTGTCATGGCGAGCTCGTTGTGTTCGATCCAGAACTCCTCGAAGCCAGAGATCCCATGACAGAACGTGAAGGATGCATGAGTGTGCCAGATCTCACGGGCGACGTGGCACGTGCCAGTCGAATCGTGATGAGCGCACGCGACGTCGACGGGAAGACCCAGATTATCGAGACCGACGGATTTGAAGCTCGCGCGCTCCTGCACGAGATCGACCACTTGGACGGGCTCGTCTTCCTCGACCGGCTCATAGGGCCGAGTGCGCTTCACGCGCGTCGCGTCTACAAGCCACCGCCCCAGGTGTGATCCGAGGACGATCCCGGAAAAGCGCGTCTAGAACGAGAGCATCGAGAGCGCAGGAACGGTGCGCAGCGCTCGGTCACGCATCTCGAGCCAGGTGGCACGATCGAGGCGCGCGCCGGGTTCGATGGTCGCGCGTGGAGTGGAGTGCGAAGAGGCATCCTCGAGGCTCGTCCACATGCCGACGCCGACGCCCGCGAGAAAGGCGGCTCCAAGGGTCGTTGCTTCCGTGACGGGTGCAAGGGCGATGGGACGCCCCGTCGCCGCCGCGAGGAGCGCGACGAAGGTCGAGTTCGCGCTCATGCCGCCGTCGACGCAGAGCGTTTCGATGGCGATCGACGCGTCCGCCTCGACGGCCTCGAGAAGATCTGCTCCGCGTTGTGCGATCCCTTCGAGCACGGCGCGCACGACCTCTGCGCGAGAAGACGACGCGCTAAGACCGACGAAGGTGCCTCGCGCTCCGAAGTCCCATTTGGGTGCGCCCATGCCCGAAAAGCAAGGCACAAAGGTGATGCCGCCGGCGTCTGGGACCGAGCCTGCGATCGCGTCACATGAACGCACGTCCTTGATGATGCCAAGACCGTCTCGCAGCCACGCGACGCAGGTGCCCGCGGACAACATGACCGCCTCGACGCCCCAGGTCAATCGTCCGGCTTGTCGCCAGGCGACGATGGGGATGGACCCCGAAGGACCCCGCGTTGAAAAGCTCGGTCGGACTTCCCCGACACAGCAATCGAGCATCGCACCAGATCCGAACGTCGCCTTGGCGCTTGCCTTCTCGATGCACCCTTGCCCGATGAGCGATGCCTGTTGGTCGCCGCAAAGCCCGGCAATCGCTGGGGCCCCGGGCAGTGCGTCTGCAGTCCCAAGTATCCCGGTGGAATCGACGATGAGAGGAAGAAGGGAAGGGTCGATGTGCAGCGCGTCGAGGACGTCGCCGTCCCAGTCCGAGGCGTCATGTTTCAACAGACCGGTCACCGCGGCATTCGTCGCGTCGGTGACGTGGAGGTTTCGCGCGGAGATGGTCCAGGCGAGAAAGGACTCGACCGTCCCAAAGCACAGTTCGCGTTCGCGCTTTGGATCGAAGCGCTCCAAGAGAAAAGAGAGTTTGGTCGCCGACTGATTTGGCGAAAGGCGAAGCCCACGTCCTTGGAGCGCGAGACACGTTCCCGTCGTGCGCAGGTCCTGCCAGCCGATGCCCGGCCCAAGTGGCGCTCCCGTTTTCTTGTCCCAAAGGATCGTCGACGCCCGCTGGGCGGCGATCCCGACGCCTTGGACCGAACCAGCCTCGCCTAGGGCCTTCCTCGCGACGGCAAGGGCCGCACGTGCGAGCTGCGCCGCGTCGAATTCGACCATCCCTTGAAAGGGGTGGGTGCTCGCAAGGGCGACACGGTGCACATTGTGGACAGAGGCGTCGGCATCGACGACCGAAGCCCGCACTGAGCTCGTGCCGACGTCGATGACGAGGACGCTCATCTTTCATCCGCAAGTAGGACTCGTGAGCTCAGGACGCGCATCGCCGTCCAGCCTGCCACAGGATTTGGGCGTACTCTCGGGGCGGCACACCCCGGGCGCGAAAGAACGAGGGGGGAACCCGCTTAGAATAAGAACAAGATTCGAGTCATTAGAAACGCGTAGACAGCCCGCTCACGCGAGAAGGAAGGGAGAACGCGTGCCCGAACTCAAGAACTCAAAGACTGAAGCGAACCTAAAGGAGGCGTTCGCTGGTGAGAGCCAGGCGAATCGCCGCTATCTGTACTTCGCGCAAAAGGCCGATGTCGAGGGATACCCCGACGTCGCGGCGCTCTTCCGCTCCGTTGCGGAAGGCGAGACGGGACACGCGTTCGGACATTTCGATTTTCTAAGAGAAGTTGGAGATCCTGTGACGGGCGAACCTGTCGGTACGACCGCACAGAACCTGAACTCCGCGGTCGTTGGCGAGACCTACGAATACACCGAGATGTACCCAGGTTTTGCAAGAGTCGCCCGCGACGAAGGCTTCACCGAAATTGCGGAGTGGTTGGAAACACTTGCACGCGCGGAGAAGAGCCATGCGGGACGCTTCCAGCAGGGCCTTGCGTCGGTCACTACCTGACGCGACACAAACAGTGTAATGCGCGGCGTTCGCTCGCCGTTATGTGCACGATGGACACCAAGGGCCATCGCGAGCGCGCGTCCTACGGTATAGGGTCGTGACGATGAGGTAAAAGGGTCATGATGACGAACTGTTCGCGATGACGACGACCTATAATCCGAAAGACAGCCGGTACCTCGTCGAATCGGATTTGCGCGACGAACTCACACGTGTGTTCGACTTGTGTCACGGCTGTCGCTTGTGCTTCAACCTTTGTCCATCGTTCCCAACGTTGTTCCGCGCTGTCGATGAGCACGACGGCGAGGTTGCTGATATGAGCGCGGCCGAGCAAGACAAGGTTGTCGAAGAGTGTTACCAGTGCAAGCTCTGCTATGTGAAGTGCCCTTACATCCCGCCGCACGAATGGGATCTCGATTTCCCCCGCCTTATGATGCGCGCCCAAGCTGTGCATCATGCTTCGGGGAAGAAGTCCACCGCCGAACGCCTGACGGATTACGCCCTTGGGAGTACGGATACGCTCGGCAGGATCTCCAGTTCAGCTGCACCTCTCGTAAACGCGGCCCTCGGCAAGACCGGTTCGTTGCTGCGCAAGGCCATGGAGAAGAGCGCGGGCATCGACGCCGAGCGACTTCTTCCTCCCTACGCAAGGGAGCGTTTCACGACGTGGTTCAAGCGTCGCGAAACGAAAGCACTCGAAGCACCACGTAGCGAGGCAAGCATTTTCCCGACGTGTTTCATCGAGTACATGGATCCCTCGATTGGCAAGGATGTCATCGGCGTGTTTGAGCGCAACGACATCGCCTGCACACTCCCGCAAGGTACGAAGTGCTGTGGGGCGCCTTGGTTGCACAACGGAGATATCGCGCATTTCTCTCGTGTAGCGCGTCGCAACGTGGCGGCACTGAAGAGAGAAGTTCTGGCGGGACGGGACATCATCGTCGCCCAGCCGACATGTGCCTATGTCATCAAGAAGGACTATCCGCTCTATGCTCCGGGTCCTGACGCGGAGCTCGTCGCGGGGCGAGCCTTCGACGCCGCTGAGTATTTGATGGACTGGCATCGCAGAAATGAGGGCGGATTGGATCTCGCGTTCTCTGGTTCGGTGCCAGATACCGTCGCGTATCACCTCGCGTGCCATCTGCGCGCGCAAAACGTCGGATACAAAGGACGGGATCTTCTCGCACTTATGGGGACGCGGGTGACACTCGTGGAACGGTGTTCGGGTATCGATGGCACATGGGGCTATCGCAAGGAGAACTACGACCTTTCGCTCAAGGTCTCCGAGCCACTTATGCGTGAGCTCAAAGGTGCATCTTGCGAGGCCGTCTGTGGCGATTGCCATCTGGCAAACATGGCGATCTTGCAGGAGACGGGGACTCGTCCCCAGCACCCGATCCAACTCCTCGCGCGCGCGTATGGGATTCGCGCGGAATAGCAATGGTTCGACCCCTTACCTTGAACGAGATCGTCGACGTCCGGGCCTATGAACGCGAACGTGATGCGTTCAGGGCCAAGGTCATCAAGGAAAAGAGCCTTCGCCGGATCGGAATCGGGCCGTTTTGCAGCGTCGTGTTCGAGAACAGGACAACCATCCGTTTTCAAGTCCAAGAGATGGCACGTGCCGAGAACATGGTGACCGACAAGGCGATCCAGGGCGAGCTCGACACCTACAACCCGCTGCTCCCGAGCAGAGGCGAGCTCTCCCTGACGCTTTTCTTGGAGCTCACCTCCGAAGAGGCGCTTCGGGAGTGGCTCCCCAGGCTCGTCGGCATCGAGAAGTCGATCATCTTGCGTACCTGTGCAGCAAAGGGCGAAATCGTCCAGCGCGCCGAGGTGGAGGCCACGCACGCTTCCCAGCTCAGCCGGGAGGACACGACGGCGTCGGTGCACTACGTGCGCATCAAGCTCGACGAGGAGGCCCAGAAGGCCTTCGCGAAGGAAAAGGTCTGCATCGGTGCTGATCATCCGGCCTATCGCCACGAAACGGAGCTGCCAGAGGCGACGAAAGCGGCTCTTATGGCGGACTGGGACGACGCCTAAGAGCCCCAAGCAGGCGGTGGGTATTTACAAGGCGCTCTCAGGAGGGCAAAATAGAGACCCGCCTTCCGGGATTGCGTCGGCCTCAGGCCGCACCTCGGCGGGACTCGCCCTTCTTTTGTTTCGAGGGTTATCAACCATCGGCGATTAGCGCGAGACCCGGATCAAAGAGAGCGAACTTTGACGTTTGAGCAGTGCGAAGAGAGTGAACATCCCATGAATCCCACCTGGCGACAGAAATCAGCCTGCCGGGGGCTTGACCCTGATGTCTTCTTCCCGTCCTCTGATGAAGAGGCCGAGGAGCCGAAGGCAGTCTGCGCGATGTGTCCCGTGCGCCAACTCTGCTTGGAGCACGCGCTTGCTTATCGCGAGTACGACGGTGTGTGGGGTGGCTTCACCGAGCGCGAGCGTCGCCGTATGGCGCGCCAACGCCGCAAGTCCGCCTGAGACAGGCGACACGTACATGCGCGCGGCGGCGAGGTGCAATTCGCGTGCGCGGTCATTTCGCGATTGAACGACAGCGATGAGCGTGAAGCATTGTCCTGAGCGCTGTTGCGCGTCACAACCGTGAGCTTTGAGGAGCTCGGCGGGTGGGCGGGGGTGCTTAGCCGAGTACTGTCTCGTCGCGATCTCGATGAGTCCGAGGCAACGCTTGCCTTCAACGAGATTCTCGAAGGCAATGCAAGCGAGGTGCAAATCGCCGCATTTGTCGCGGGATTGCGAACAAAAGGGGAGACCGTCGCGGAGATCTCGGGCTTTGTGGCATCTATGCGTGCGCACGCGGAGGTCGTATCCGTACCGCCAAATGCAATTGACACGTGTGGGACGGGTGGTGATCGGAGCGGAACGATCAATGTCTCGACGGCGGCCGCATTCGTCCTTGCAGCATGTGGCGTGCCTGTGTGCAAACACGGAGGTCGCGCGGCATCCTCGCGCGCAGGATCGGCAGACGTTCTCGAAGAGCTCGGTGCGGTCATTGACCTTGGACCCGTGGGTGTTGCGCATTGCATAGAACAAGCGGGCATTGGGTTTTGTTTTGCGCAAAGATTTCATCCGGCTATGCGCCACGCGGCTCCTGTTCGCCGCGCGCTTGGCGTTGCGACGATCTTCAACTTCCTCGGTCCTCTTGCAAATCCTGGGTGCGTCAAACGTCAGGTGCTTGGTGTGGCGGATCCATCCATGTCCGAGAAGATGCTCGCTGTGTTGGAAGAAAACGGTGCGGTCCACGCGATGATCGTCTATGGCCACGACGGTCTCGATGAGCTTTCCACCGTCACCAGCTCGAGCGTGCTCGAGAGCTATATCGACGCCGAAGGGACGTGCCGTCGACGATCATTTGAGATAGATCCAAGATCCTATGGACTCGAGCCAGCTGAACCGCACGCCTTGCATGGAGGTGAAGCGCCGGAGAACGCCGCGCGCCTGAGCGCCGTGCTCTCCGGAGAAAAGAGCCGCCAGCGCGACCTCGTGGCGCTCAATGCAGCCGCCGGATTCGTCGTTGCTGGGCGCGCCGACGATATTGGAAGCGGGCTTGATCTTGCCGAGGAGATGCTCTCTTCTGGTGATGCCATCGGCACGCTCGAGCGCTTCATCACCGCGTCAAAGAGCGCTCCGCCAGAATCTGCATAACTGCGACGTCACCAAGGGCTTAGGAGACCGGTCAATGCTGCGGTGAGCATCATCGGCCGACGCATTGGGCTCGGGGAGCGATTCGGCAGGAATCCAGGGGAATATCTGGCCAGGCCAACCTCGACAGCACGTCTTTTGTCGCTGGCGCAAGGATGACTTGCCCACGTGAAATGAAGTAGCGGAGCAGGCCAGCCGTGGCGCGGGCATCACCGAGGGCGGTGTGGGGTGCGTCGTGCACGATGTTCGTCGCAGCGCAGCAGGCGCTAAGGGAATGAGAGCCGGACCCGAGGTATGTGCGCGCAAGGTCGCGAGTGCAGACGCCGCTCGGTCGCAAGTCGGGTAGGTCGAGAGAACATCGCCGGAATTCGCTTCGAAGATGGGCGAGATCGAAGTCGAGCACGTGTCCAACGACGATGCGGCCAATAAGGCGCGAGACGATGCATCCAGCGGCTTCGAGAAACGTCGGTGCGCGCTCGAGCATCGTCCGGGTTATCCCATGGAGACACGATGCGCCGACAACGCCTTCTCCGGGAATAGCTATGAGCGTTGACCACTCGTCCAAGACGTTTCCCTCGGCGTCAGCATCCAACACAGCACACTCGACGATACGGTGCTCGCGTGCATCAAGTCCCGTGGTCTCAAGATCGAGGACCGCGTACATCGCGTCTTGGGGAACAACGCCGTTGCACGCCACCGCAGTCTGTCGCTGCGTATCCGCCTGTTTCGTTGGCGGCGGATCTGCCGCTGTCGTCACGACACGAGTGTACGCAGGAGGTGCCGCATAACTAGGAAGGTCTCTACGCGGCCAGTCGAATTCGGCTCATGTGAGAACGGCTCAAGGATTACAAGGGACCGGGTTCCACGGTTCGAGCTGGGTGTTGTAGACGACTTGATCAGAGCTCACTGATTTGCCAACGGGTAGTGTTGTCACGGAAACGGCACTCGCCGAATCCGAGGATACGAGCACCGAGTGATCCTTCGTTGTCGGATGGATCGACACGCTCGTCGTAGCGCTCGGGGTTGATCCGAAGGCGAGGAACGCACTGATCGTGGCTTCGTCTGGGACTACGGCAGGGATCAAGACGTCCGCTCCTCCTGAAGTCGTATAGGGAATCGTCGGAAGCGTCTCGGTGACGAGCTCGTTCGAGCTGAAGGATCGGAACATTCTCGCGATGCTGAGGAGCTCCCCATTCGATAGTGACTTGTCGACGGTCACGTTCTGCGTTGCCGCGGAAAGGAAGCTGTTCAGCGCGAAGGGGTTCGTGGCGATCGAACCAATCTTGTCGGCAACCGCGCGAAAAAAGGCGTCTTGACGCTGGATGCGGCTGAAATCCGAGAGCCCGTCATAGTTCCATACGCCATTTTCGAAGTAGTACAAATGGCGGCTGCGCACGAGCGCAAGCGCTTGGGCGCCGAGCACCAAATGACAACCGGTTCGCGTGATGCCAAGCCCTGAGTACGCGTCCTTCACGGGGTAACGGAAGTCCAGACCGATACCACCGAGTGCGTTCACCATGCCAGCGAAGCCTTCGAAATTCACCTCGGCGTAGTAGTTGATCGGGATTTGGAATGCCTGGTTGATCGTCTCAACGAGAAGGCTCGGTCCGCTGTTGTAGGCCGCATTGATGCGATTCGGTCCAGAGATGTCCGTCACGCTTCCTGGAATGTTGACGTAGGTGTCGCGCGGAATGGAGAGCAGCCTCACCTCATGAGTTGCCGGGACGATCCGCGCGACGATGATGACGTCGCTGCGTTGGCCCGAGACCGAGCTCGCCGAGCCGAATTCTCCGGCTTCGCCGGAGTCGTCGACAAACTGGCGGGAATCAGAGCCGACGAGCAGCACGTCAAAGGGCTTGCCAGGAACAGGCGCGGTGAGCCCCGCTACGACCTCGCGATGGATCTGGTCAAAGCGCCAGTTCGCGTACCAAACGACGCCTCCGACCAGCAAGATGATGATGACGAAGAACACCCCGGTGCCGATCGCGAGCCTCTTGGGCCAGCGACGCCGACGGAAAGGATCGGCGCGACGTGGCGCCTTGAACCTCCGGAAGCGGCGCGCCCGGCGCATATCCGAGCGCTTGGGGCGCGGAATTGGAGGTAGGGGGGGTTGTTGCACGCGCGGCAAACGATATCTGGGCACCGGACCGAAAGGGCGGCAGCCCGCAGCCCTTCACACTCTCTTCACAATCAGCCATGTAGCTGCACATATGTCGGTGTGATAATTGCCTTCTTGCCGATGGCGACAACGGGGTCGAAGGGACCCAGGGACACAGGGGACGAAGAGGAGCTGTTTCGTGGCACCGTTCGGGAAAGCAGCCCGGGTTGCCGCACTCGCGTTCGTCGCGAGCGCCCTTGTTGGCGCGGCCTGTTCTCCGAGTTTTGCAACCGTCCGGTCACTCAATAGGGCCCAGTCGGCGTTGTTGATGTCGAAAACCTTCGGATCAGGTATCCCGAGTTCCCCTGATTCCGATGAGGTCCTGCCGATCTTCCCTGCGTCGGCTTCGGTATCGGCCGTCCAGGAGTGGTTGACCGGTGCGATCCAGCTGAGGATCGCGAAGCTCAACGGACTTTCCGCGGACGTGACCCAGGCGTCGGAGCTGCGAACGACGCAGCGCAGCGCGCTCAGTGCGATCGTTTCGAACACCTTGAACGGAATGACGGCGTTGTTGGAAAGCGTGCCGAACGAAACGACGATTGCAGCGCTTCAGGCGAGCGCGGACGAGATGATCACGGATTATCACGTCATGAGTGTGGTCTCTCCACAGGTGACGACGCTTGTCGCCATCGACTCGACGCTTGGGTCTGCGGAGGGCCTCGCAACGCTGAAGCCAGGAATCAACGCTGCGATCTATGCCGACAAACAAGCGCACAAGCAGGTGGCGAGCGCCATTTCGGAGTATGAGAGCTTCTCGTCGTCGATCAACGCCGTCACGTCGAACCTTGCGAGCGAACAGACGGCGTTGCTCGTTCTCTCGCCCGCGAACGTCCCCGGTTCATTGGCGACGATCGCCGCTGCGCGACAGACAGAAACGACAGAAGCGGGAGTCGTCGCTAACGCGAAGCGCGAAGTGAATCTCATTGCCGAACTGCTCGTAAATTCTCCTCCTGGTCTGAGCTGACGACAGAAGAGCGCCTCGGTCCACTTCGGTCGTGGCGCGTTCGCCTTCTTGTGAAGGTGCGCGGTGACCTCGTCTTTCGCCTCGACGCTAGGTCGGTCGATCTGAGCCGACCTCATAGAAGTGGAAAGCGCTGTTCACCTCGGACCTAGCGGGTGTCTTGCTCTTTGCGCATGATCATGCGCAGACGCAAAAGGCCAACGAGTGACTCCACTGAGCGGGCGCTGATCGATGTCCGAGGCGGCCTGCGCTCGACGACCACCGAGGGGAGTTCCCTGATGACAACGCCGGACTGTGCCGCCCGTAGCACCATTTCCACGTCGAACAAGCTTCCGCGCATGACGCAGCGATCAACGACCGGCGCAAGCGCCTCGCGCTTCATTGCCTTCATTCCGTGGGCGTCGGTCACTTCGAGCTGCGTCACGCTGCGAAGCGCCATGGCGAATCCAGAGGTGAGAACACGACGGATCAAGGGTCTTCGGTCTCGTGCCCCTTTCATTCGCTTTGACGCGAGGACCAACTGAGCGTTGTTGTCAGAAAGTACCGACATCGCAGCATCGACGAACGCGAGGCTGTAATAGTCGACGTCGAAGTTGACGATGACATCCCCGCGGGCAGCTGCGAAACCTGCAGCGAGCGCGGCGCCATAGTCTGCTTGAGAAAGGGTCAGTACCCGCAGGGTTGGGATCTGAGCGGCGAGCACCCGGGCGAGGCGCAGGGTTCCGTCGCGCGAGCCGTTCTCCACCACAATGAGCTCAAAGGTGAGCGTTCGTCGCGAAAGGCCCGTCACGAGGTTCGTGACTGTCGACCCGAGGAGCGATACTTCGTTGTGCGCGGGGACAACGACTGACAGATCGAGCGTGGTCACGTTGGCTCGCTTAGGGTTGTTTGGCCTGCTTTAGGATCGTCGCTACCTGGTTCGACGCTCTCTTGTTCTACCCCATCGACGGGCTTGCCCTCGGGCAATGGATCGTCGGTCTCGTCGGATCCGAGGCGATTGCGCATCCTTCGGTCTGACCAGATGAGTCCGAGGACGCCGAGGAAACCGAGCCCTGAAGCGAACTTCGAGGCGATGTCGATGCCTGTTGCTTGGTACGACAGGACAACGCTATGGGACGTTGGCACGACAACCATGAAGTTCGGCGTCGCATCAAAGGGGCCGTATGCGCCAGATGCTTGCCAATTCGGGAAATAGGGGATCTTCACGAGGACCGGCGTACCGATGCGCGAGACACGAAACGCGATGGATTCATTGGTTTCGCTCACGTCGCTCACGACGGTCGGATCGACGGGAACGGCAGCTTGAGGTGATACGAGGGATGCGGAAAGCAGGTGGATCCAGCCGGTCAACCCGCTGCCCACGACGGGGACGGGCCAATAGCTCTCATGTTGGTACCAGTCGATCGCGAGATTCAGCCACGCATCTTTGGAGAGGTTCGCCTCGACGACCGGCTCGTAGGTGAGGCCCGTGACAAGTGGAGAGGATTTGATCGCATAGACGATCCACTTTGTCGCGAGCTTGGACGGAGTCGTCGAAGGTGTGGCGGCACCGTCAACGATCGATGGTGTTGCGGGAGTTGACGCAAGCTCGACGAGCTCGGGGTCTTTCGCTGCTTCTCTTTCGACGGTCGGTGAGTTTGCAAGGAAGTACCTGATGCCCTGGAGCTGGAGATGGCGAATGCCGTCTGCCACGTTGAGCATCTGGTAGGGGATACCGACGACGGGATTTGAGGCTTGGATGGAAAGCTCAGCTTGGTCGAGGAAATGGAAAGGCGTCGACGTGGATGACTCGTAATACAAACCTTCTGCGCTTTGGATGCAACCGTTTGTGAAGAGCGGGAAGGCCATCTCGACGAGTGTTGAACCGAAGTCGTTCTGCACATTGGGCGAGTACTCGTAGTCGAGTCGACCGCACCCATTCGTTTTGGTGACACTATCGAGCATCGCGACGATCCGCTGGTATTCGGGCCAGCCCTGTTTTCGTTGATATCCGGAGTAGTTCCAAGAGATCCAAGAGTCTGTGAAGTTGCGCTCCGCGACCGGCCAGTTCCCAACGGGAAGGACGCCAAGCCAGGCTGCGATCAATGCGACGACGATTGCGCAGCTGATGATCGGTGTGAAAACGACGTGCCAACTCGTCAATTGCAATCTCGAGAACAAAAGAGAGCCCAAGCAAGCGACTCCGTAGGCAGCGAGTAATGCCGTCGCGAAAAACCAAAATGGGAGCCATCGCGCGTTGTAGACAAGTCCGTTCGGCGCGAACTGGAACGCGACCACGACGCCGACCGCACTAGCACCAAGGGCACCGATGATGCGGTCTCGATACGTAACTCCGAACATGACTCCGATCAACGCGAACACGGGCAGAAAGAGCTCGCCATTGAGCGGAAAGATCTGGCCGAACACATCGGTCACGCGCGTGTAACCCATCGAGGAGGAATAGCGAAGGTCGGCCCCGAAAGGGACAAGCCAGAACGCGATGAGTAGGCCACCGGTGACACCGACGGGCATGAGGACATGAAGTGCTCGGCGGTTGTGGAAGCTCGCGGCAAAAAGGATCGCCACACCTCCGATGAACAGCGCTGGAACGACGTGGCACAGCGCCATCGCGCCGAAGAGAACAGCGGCCAGCCAGCGCTGTCGGCCGGTGCGCAAGGCAAAGGCGAATGTACCGAGAAAAAACAATCCGAGCGTCAAGGCGAGGCTGTAGGAGAACTCCCCAGCCATCGTCGATGCGAGGTTCCCGCCGTCAATGGTGTAGGAGACATTGAAGAGGAAAGGAAGCGTTGCAACCGACATGAGCTCGGGCACCGGGCGACGCAAACCGGCGCCACGTCCAAAGACGTACGCGCCAAACGGCATGGTGACACTTCCCAACACGGTGACGAGCTTGAACGCAACTGCGAAGGGGGAGAACCACGACAAGAAGGCAACGAACAACGCCGGGAGGGGGAAGTAGAACACATAGAGCGGGAAACCGTTGAACCACTGGGGATCCCAGCCCGAAAGCTGGAAGCGCGGCAAGAGATCGTGGATCAAGTAGTACGAGGCGACGACGTGCGCGGCGTTGTCTCCGCCGACGTCGAGCGTTGGAGCAAACAACAAATCGGGACGGACTTGCGCGACCACGAAGGCGCTCGCGCCACCAACGACGAGGATTGAGACGATCGATTGAATCGTCAGCGGGTGCCTAGACAAACGTCGATACGAGCGCCAGCGGGGAGGAACCTTCGTCGGGGGGACGGGTTCAGTCGATGCTTTCCTCCTGGTCAGACCGATGACCCGGAGGTTGCGCACGACGCAGATCCTACCGAGGCAGTCAGCAATTCCTAGCCGCTTCAAAACCATCGGGATTCTGTGTTTTGGCGCCCAGTGGTAGCCTCGAAGCCTTACGGGCCGTTGGCGCAGTTGGTAGCGCACTTGCACGACACGCAAGGGGTCAGAGGTTCGAGTCCTCTACGGCCCACAGAATTACAAGCGACGCGACGTAGGCACCACTGAAGCGCTCTCCAATTACTCTGGACAGTCCAAGCTCAAGTACCACGTCGAAAGAGCGCAGATGTGTTGATGACACAGCGAAGTCCCTCTTGGAAGAAGCGTTGATGGTTGACGGCCCCTTGCCGGTTCGTTACCTGGGATCCGAGCGTCTCGCCGTCCCAATCTTGGGCTTTGGTTGCATGGGATTGTCACATGCCTACGGCCCTGCCGATGATGACGAGTCGATCATGACGATCAAGCGTGCCCTCGATCTCGGTGTGACGTTCTTGGACACCGCGGATACCTATGGACTTGGGCACAACGAACGCCGCGTCGGTCGCGCAATCGTCGGCCGCCAGGAGGAGATCGTGCTTGCGACAAAATGCGGGATCCTTCGCGACGAGAACGGTGATCGCTCGATTCACGGAAGCCCGGAGTACGTCAAGGCGGCCTGTGACGAATCTCTTACCCGGCTCGGCGTCGAGCACATCGATCTTTATTACCAGCATCGGGTCGATCAGACAGTTCCGATCGAAGACACCGTTGGAGCCCACGCCGAGCTCATCAAGGCGGGGAAGATCCGCTACATCGGGCTGTGTGAAGCGAGCTCCGCGACATTGGAACGTGCCGTCGCCGTGCACCCGATCACAGCCCTTCAATGTGAGTGGTCCCTATGGTCGCGAACGATCGAAGACGACGTTTTGTCCACGGCGCGAAGCCTTGGTATCGGGATCGTGACCTTTAGCCCGCTCGGCCGGGGGTTCTTGACCGGCAGTGTCACAAGCCGCGAGGCACTTGGCGCGAATGACTCGCGCAGCTCAATTGCGCGTTTTTCCGCAGAGAACTTCGAGGCCAACCTCTCCTTGCTCGAGGGGTTTCGATGCTTCGCGGCGGAAAAAGGAGCCACTCCCGCCCAGCTGGCGCTCGCTTGGGTCCTCGCCCAAGGGAGCGACGTCGTACCGATCCCGGGCACGCGCCACGTAGAGCATCTTGAGGAGAATCTCGGCGCACTATCGGTCAAGCTCTCCCAAAGTGACCTTCGTCGACTCGAAGAGGTTGTGCCGAGGCAGGCGTGGCAAGGATCGGAGACCCGGGGCTGGATACAGACCGAGCGTTACGGTAACTCTGTATCGAAGGCGTAGCTGCTCGCGTCTTGGATTCAGGCGGTTGACGCAACAACATCGGAAAGCGCCCGTTCAATGCTTCAGGACAAGACGTCCTCGAGGGAAGCTGCCTTCATCCCGTGCGCTTCTGCGACAGGCGCGCAGGTAATCACACCGCCCGTCGTGTTCACGCCGTGAGCAAGCGCATGGTCAGAACGAGCCGCGAGTTGCCATCCCTCGCGCGCGATTTCAATCGTGTAGGCAAGGGTCGCGTTCGTAAGAGCGTACGTCGATGTGTGAGGTACAGCGCCTGGCATGTTCGCGACGCAATAGAAGATCGAGCCATTGACGGTAAAGGTCGGATCGGAGTGCGTCGTTGGCCGCGATGACTCAAAACATCCTCCCTGGTCGACAGAGATGTCAACGAGGACAGACCCGGGTCGCATCTGCGAAACAAGTGCGTCGCTCACAAGATGGGGAGCACGTGCCCCCGCAATGAGCACCGCACCGATGACGAGATCCGCGTTGCCGCAGGACTCCTCCAGGGCGTGACCCGTTGATGCGAGGGTGCTGATGCGTCCGCGGTAGATCGCATCAAGCGCGCGGAGTCGCGCCAGGTCGCGATCGAGCACTACTACGTCTGCGTGCATGCCCGCAGCAATCGAGGCAGCGTTCGTGCCAGCGACTCCGGCACCGATGATGACAACACGAGCGGGAGCGACTCCAGCTACGCCGCTCATGAGGACACCGCTACCGCCACGCGGTGCTTGAAGCTGTTCGGAGCCCACCATCGGTGCCATACGTCCAGCGATCTCGCTCATCGGTGCGAGCAGGGGGAGCGAGCCGTCGGTGAGCTGCACCGTCTCATAGGCGATCGCGGTCGTCTTTGCGACAACTAGCGCATCGGTCAATTCTTTGGACGCCGCAAGGTGAAGATAGGTGAAGATGACGAGGTCGCTGCGCAGGTGGCGGTATTCCTCTTCGATTGGTTCTTTTACCTTGCAGACGAGCTCCGCTTGGCCCCAAAGTTCATCGACATCTTCAACGACCTTCGCGCCGACTGCCTCATATTGTGTATCGGGGAACGACGATCCCTCGCCCGCGCCGCGTTCGATCGTGACGTGGTGCCCTTCAGAGATGAGCTCTCTTACTCCGGCCGGTGTCATGGCAACACGGTATTCATCGTCTTTGATTTCGCGTGGGATCCCTATCCGCATATCCAGATCCTTGCGCAAATCAGCCTCGCGTGACGGACAAAGCGCACCCGGGGGAGATACGAGACGTGTCGATGGCGCCGATGTCCGATTGGGATGTCATGGTGGCAAGTGCAGTGTCAATGCGCTGCAGCTGGACGGGGTTCGGTGCCGGGGGCGCTACGGAAAGCCCAAAGGGTTCGAGAACAGCGCGCCCGCGGTGCAATACGAGGTTTTCGGTTCCAGAGATACCTGCGGTGACGATGCCAGCGACACGACCGACACGGTCCGCGAGACAAGGATCGAGTGACGAACGGCCCTCGTAGCCGACGACGACGACCTGTTCCAAGAGCCAATCTGTCTGTAAGCGCTGTAGGAGAGGGTGCGGCCTCGAACGTGCGAGGTCGAGCAGGGTCTCTTTGCTGGAGCTGTGCATCTGGAAGCACTGTTCTTCAAGGGCAGGAAGGGGTGGCCCGAGCAGCTCCACGCTGAGTTCTTCTGTCCACGGCAAGGTTCGAAGGCCAACGAGCATGCCGGCGATGACATCACGCACAACTTCGGGATCCCCGACGACTCCTAGGTGCCTTGAGGATGTGAGGTTGATGAAGTACGTCTTCCTTCCGTGCGCGCCGAGGGGCAGGAGACAAGGAAGGAGGCGGCCGCATCCAGAGGTTAAGGCCAGCAACTCAGGAAGGGTCATGGAGGGATCGAGTACCCAAGTCGTCGTGGCAGCGCGCGCACTGAACGGCTTCGGAACCTCGGGAAGCGCGCGTCCGAGCAATAGTTCGATCCCTGTTGGCCCGACGCGCAAGAACCGAACGTCGGGAAGTTGCTCAGCGCTTCCATGCGAGTGATACGCGTACCAAAGGGCGCGGCTCGTGCCATCGATCCAATCGATTGTCGAAGTGCCCAGGAACGGAGCGAGCATCCCGAGCGCGTCGCCCTTAGGTGTTTGTGTGCCGAGAGCGACCCCGGAGCTCTTCGCCTCGCCTAGGCGAGGTTGCGAGATGACGAGGGCTCTTCGCGCAAGGGCCTGGGTCATGAACGTCCCAAGACCGAACCATTCGAGGGCTGCCTTGTGAGATGGCGAGTCGGTCCCGGAGAGGTCGCTCCAGCCACCGACGACTCGGGAGCTTTGTGCACGGGCTGTCGCGAGCGTCGTGACCGTGACCTTGCGGAGCGTCGTCGCACCAGCCTCCACGGCGAAAGACGAACTTGCGCTGCAGATCAAGAGGAGAGCGACGATCGCCGAAGCCCAACGGGACGACCAAGACGTTGCGTCATGGGTTCTCTTCTCCTGGATCGCCAGGATGAATTCGCGGACGAGGCTCATCGCCGCGATGAGCCAAAGCTCACCGACGCAGATGACGACGACGTGAGCCCAGGTCGTCGCGTTCACAAGCAGTGCAAAGACGTTTGCTTGCGGTGTGTTTGGAATGCTCAACCAGAGCCGTGTGAGAGCGAGGGGCACGCCGATCAAGACGAGCACCGTCTTCATGAGCGCGTAGATGCCTGACGCGATGGTTCGGAGATCCGCGTTCAAGGCGAGAATTCCGTAGACGAGGTCATATAGGACACGTTCAAGGTGTAGGCGGCTGACGCCTGAACGTCAGGCGGCTCTGCGATGCCGACGCGACATTCTCCTGGTTGCGCCTTGAGAGTGATCGACGCGACCAACGTGCTCGATGTAGAGCGCGCGGAGCCCTTGCACGAAAGCGTCAAGTTCAATTCGTATGGGCCGGTCCATTGGGCTGTTGCAGTGAGCTCACCACCAAGAGTCGAGAAGAGGTATTGAGTTGACACGTCGGCTGGGAAGCTCAATCGTGCCGAATAGCTCGCCGTCGTCAGATGAGCGACGGGCGCGACCGTCGCGGGGACGAGCGAGCTCGTGGAAGCTCGCGACAACTCAGATCGAGCTGACGGCATCGCGCCATTCGCATTGCTGTGTAGGACCTGATGTCTTGTGTTCTCGTCTGAGTCTCTGGAACGTTGTGGAACGCGCAACGACATCGATGACCCCAATACTTTTGGAATCTCGTGGTCATGGTTCGTGAGCGCAGGCACTTTGGCCGTTGTGATCTCCGGGGCGAAGCGCGTGTCGGGCGATGAAGTTGCCGTGGAACGTGACATCTTGAGACTTGCCATCGCATGGGTCGAGGATGACCGCCTTGGGGCGTCGCGAGGAGTATCGGATGTGCGGCGAGTGGTGAGTGAAAGTGCGACAGCGACAACGAGGCCGAGTGTCATCCACATCGCGACGTCACGTTTGCGCCGTGGCGCGCGGTGCTGCGCGGGTCCTACGCGACGTCGCTTTTGTCGTGCGACGCGCGGTGGCGATCCCGGTCGGGAATCTACGTGGTTGCGAGCGAGCACGTCAGGTAGGAGACCGCCGGGTCGCACGCGCCTACGGCGCCTTGTACACGATCGACATTACGTACCGAAGGAAGAGCATCTGGCCATGGGATTGAGCACGGTGTGAGCATGAGGTGCAACGTTCCCGCTAGACCTCCCGTTTTTTTCTCTGTGAGCCATGCGCGCAAGAAAGCGTCTCGAGGAACAATGCGCGGCGAAGCGGTGTTGTCATGGAAGAGCGAAGCATTTGTGGACCACGCAAGCTGGGGAAAGGAGCGGCACGTGCCTGCAGTTACCGTTGAGGACCTCCTCGTGTTGCCGCGGGTATCGCGCCCGGATCCGACGAGTTCGAAAGAACGCGACGTACGGAGCGTGACAACTGCTCCTCACGGTCTAGAAGGGGAGGGCTTCCCCGTTCGCAGAGCATTCGCGGGTGTCTCCCAGGCGGATCTCGACCCGTTCGTCCACATGGATCAGATGGGCGAGGTTTCCTACGCACCGGGCGAGCCGAAGGGCACCCCGTGGCATCCCCACCGCGGATTTGAGACGGTCACCTACATGATCGATGGCACGTTCCGCCATCAAGATTCAACGGGCGGCGGGGGTCTCATCTCCGACGGCGATACCCAGTGGATGACAGCGGGTTCAGGGATCTTGCACATCGAAGCACCTCCGGAGTCCCTCGTCGTGTCCGGGGGTCTCTTCCACGGTGTTCAGCTCTGGGTCAATCTCCCTTCTCACCAGAAGTGGGTCCCAGCTCGGTATCAAGACATCAACAAACACGAAGTGACGCTGCTCTCGAGCTCCGATGGCGGCGCGTTGGTGCGCGTCATCGCCGGTGCGATCGACGGGAAGCATGGCCCCGGAATCACGCACACACCGATCACCATGGTCCACGCGTCCATCGAACCTGGCGCACGCGTCGAGTTGCCGTGGCCTGCAGAGCAGAACGCCCTCGTTTATGTCCTCGCGGGCAGAGGGAGCATCACGAGCGCGCAACGACCGATCGAATCGGGACAACTCACGGTCTTGGGCCAGGGCGACCACCTCGTTGTGCAGGCTGGCGAACGAGGTGACAGCATCCACAAAAGGCTCGAAGTCTTGATCCTCGGTGGTGTTCCCATCGGTGAGCCCGTGGCCTGGTATGGACCGTTTGTCATGAACACTCAAGCAGAGCTTCGCCAAGCCTTCGAGGACTATGAACACGGCAAGATGGGCCAGGTCCCGGTCGAACACCTCGGGACCTCGCGAGCCTGATCGTCTCGATCTCCTCGGCGGGAGGTCGCGTCAGGACGGAATCGATCGGGAAGAGCGCGGTGGTTGGCTTGAGGACGAGTTGTGCTTCGCGCACGTCGGGCAAATCCCCTGAAAAACGATGTCGACGCCGGTGATTTCAAAGCCAAAGCGTTCCCCGTTCGGCAGCTCAACGTCGGGATTCGTCGCCATGAGGACGTCGCGTAGGGTGCCGCAGTTCGTGCAGACGAGGTGGTGGTGGGGAACGGTGACGTTCGGGTCGTAACGCTTGGGGCCGTCGCCGGTCTGGACCTCGAGGACCTCGCCCATCGCCACGAGTTCGTTCAAGGTGTTGTACACCGTTGCGAGGCTGATCTCGGGAAGTCGCTCTTGCGCGTAGCAATGGACCGACTCGGCCGTGAGGTGAACGTGCTCACCGTCGAGGACTTCCGCGACGACGCGGCGTTGCGGCGTCACCCGCCAAGCCCGATCCCGCAATCGCTCCAAAAGATCGCTGATGTGTGCTCCCAGCTGCTCGGATGCCCCTGTCGAGATGCTAGCGGCTCGGTCTTGACACTTCTGCCTTGCTTTCGTGAGCAACAAGGACATCTAGGCGAGGGTGTTAACCGGCGAGGAACACCCCTAAGACGAGCGCTGCGAGCGACGCGACCCCAGCGACCCCTCCGAAGGCTGCAAGCCCGGCCCTCGTTCGAGAACGCTGATGCGCATACGCAGCGAGTCCTGCGACGAGAACGACTGCGATCTTGACACCAAGGACGATGTTCCACGCGTGGCCCTGTGTGCTCGGATGATCAGCCTGGACGTTCCAGATCCCGGTGAGCACCACGACGACGTACGCGGGCCACTGCAAGCGTGAGAAGGCGCGAGCGATTTTCCTGGGGGCATCTTGGCCTAGTCCGCGTAGCGTCGGGAGCAGACCCGCTACGGTGATCATTCCACCGACCCAGATCGATGCTGCAAGGACGTGAAGACTCACGCGTACTGCCGTCGTCGAAGTCGCGAGAATCGCAAGTTCTTCGCTACCAAGGGCGCTCGTCATGATGGCTTTTCTCTTTCGGCGCAGACGTCATAGAAGTTGTGGGCAACGGCTAAGGAGTGTGCGACGCCTCGATTGGTATCCGGGGACGGGCCAATCGACATCGACATGCAAACGTCGAGACGCAGGAAAGACAATGCCCGCGACAACGTCATTTCAGACGAGAAGTACTGGAGTGCTCGATGCGGAAGTGATCTTCTTGCATGACGCGCGCACCTCACGCGTCGTGGCACAGCGGTCGCGTCGAGCAAGGCCTCGATCGCGACACACCGCGAGCTGGCAACTTGGTGCCATCTGCGTCGCAAAAAAGCCGACGTCGTGTGGAACTTCGAGGAGATCGAGTATGACTCCTCGGAAAGCAGTCGAGTCAGATCCGGTCTAACTCGGTCGGGATTGGATCGCCGGACCACCATCTTGCTTGGCCTTTTTTGCCGCTCGCTTTTCCTTCAACGATCTCTTCGGCTTCTTGGCACTCGGTTTTTGGGGCGATTTATCCGCCATGTTCAGCTCCTCGCCGCGCTGTGGGATGTCGTGCTGCTTCTCTCGCGTTGCAGCGGTTGTCACTTCGACCGCGTGAGCGCAACGCACACAGTTTAGCCAGCTATCGCTTAGTGACCTTTGCCAATAGGACCGAACTTTGGGTTGCTCTTTTCCACGCCGGGCATGGCTTGTTCATCACCACGAATAGCGCTGAAACCGACCATCACCGAGATCGCGTCGGCAGATCGCCAGCCGCAGCTGATAGCTGAGCCCATGGGCTCACCGGGGGGACATCGTTCTTCGTGCTGGAACCTTGTCGGGTCTAGCTGGGAATATTCCTTCGCGAACCTGTTGTCCACAGAAAAAGAGAATCGCTTGCTTTTGGTTCAAGCGGCTACAAAGATGCACGCTGGCCTCAGTTGGGGACGGGGCTTTGTGTGTACGAACGGGGGTGCAGCGACACGAACGTGGCTATGTGGCGATGAAGAGCCTTTCGGCTGTCTCCGGCCCGGTGACTCTTCCATGCGGTGTAACGCCGCAACCCTGAAGAAGGAGACGGACACACAACGCGCCAGGACGTCCCCGCCGCCGTCGTTGCCATGTCGACAGGCGTGCTGCTGCCAATAAAGGACAAACAAGAGAGAGAGAAAGGGGCCCTATGTCGAGCACGTTCGAATCGACACGAGAACCAACGCCAGTCCGAATAGAGAGCGCGTCACCAGCCGCGGATCCAGCACCACTCGGACTTGCTGCATTTGCGCTCACAACATTTCTACTTTCCGCTTTCAACGCACACTGGACGAAGGGCACGGTAGCGTTCCTCGGCTTCGCGTTCGCGTACGGTGGGCTCTGCCAGCTGCTCGCGGGGATGTGGGAGTTCAAGAACAAGAACGTCTTTGGAGCAACCGCGTTCTCAACCTATGGCGGATTCTGGATCGGGCTCGGGTTGTACTTCGAGCTCGTCGTGCCGGTTGACAAGCCGACCGCCGCGCAATTCGGGAACGACCTCGGATGGATCCTCGTTGGGTTCTTGATCATCAACACGTACATGTTGTTGTTCAGCACGCAAGTGACAAAGGCGGTATTTGGCGTCTTTCTCTTCTTGGAAGCAACCGAGATTGTGCTCATCTTCGGGAACTTCGCGAGCAACACGAACGTCATTAAGGCCGGTGGAATCCTCGGTGTGATCACGGCAGCGGTCGCGTTCTACACCTCGGCGGCAGGAGTGTTGAACGGTATGAAGGGAAGGCACGTCATTCCCGTTGGCAAACCCTTCGGGGCCTAGCCGACACGTGACGCAGGTATGAACGAGACGTTGAACGCTTAGGGAGGTACGTTCTGGTGAGTACTGATCACACGGAGGCGCTCTCAGCCCTCCATCACGAGTTACGGCGCTTCGCGCCCCCTGCCGATCTCGCAGCGCATGCGAATGCGCAACCGGGCATCTACGCGGAGGCGGCGAAGGACCCTCTTCGGTTCTGGGAGACCCAGGCGAAGGCATTGACCTGGGCAAGCCCGTGGACCGAAGTGCTCGAGTGGGACCTTCCCTTTGCGAAGTGGTTCGTCGGGGGGAAACTCAACGTCTCGTTCAACTGCGTCGATCGTCATGTCGAAGCGGGCCTTGGGGATCGGGTCGCTCTTTATTGGGAGGGCGAGCCGGGAGATACGAGGAAGATCACCTACGCACAACTGCGTGATCTCGTCGCGCAAACGGCAAATGCCCTTACAGAACTCGGGGTGAAGACGGGCGACAAGGTGGCGATCTACATGCCAATGATCCCCGAGGCGGTCGTTGCGATGCTCGCGTGCGCCCGCCTCGGGGCTCCGCACACCGTCGTCTTTGGGGGGTTTTCCGGCGAAGCGCTTCGGGGCCGGATCCTTGACTGCGACGCGCGAGCGGTGATTACCTCCGACGGCGTATACCGAAGGGGAGTTGCCGCGGCGCTGAAGGTGAACGTCGACGAGGCCCTAAAGCACTGTCCAGGTGTGCACACAGTGCTCGTCGTGCGCCGCACCGGTCAAGAAGTCGAATGGACCGAGGGGCGAGATGTTTGGTGGCACGAGGTCGTCGACCGCCAGTCGACGGTTCATGTTCCGGAGGCCTTCGATGCCGAGCATCCGCTTTACATCATGTACACGAGCGGGACGACGGCGAAACCGAAGGGGATCCTCCACACGAGTGGGGGATACCTCACACACGTGAATTCCACGTACCGGTTGATCTTTGATCTCAAGCCCGAGAAGGACATCTGTTGGACGGCCGCGGACATCGGGTGGGTGACAGGGCATAGCTACATCGTCTACGGACCACTGTCGAACGCTGCGACCTTGGTGATGTACGAGGGCACTCCCGACACCCCGACACGCGAACGGTGGTGGGAGATCGTCGAGCGCTACAAGGTGTCGATCTTGTACACGGCTCCGACGACGATAAGGACCTTCATGAAGTGGGGAGCCGACCTCCCCGCGAAGCACGACCTGTCTTCGCTTCGACTCCTCGGCTCGGTCGGAGAGCCCATCAATCCGGAGGCGTGGATCTGGTACCGCGAACACATCGGGGGAGACCGCTGCCCTGTCGTCGACACGTGGTGGCAGACCGAGACTGGCGGCATTCTCATCACTCCCTTGCCCGGCATCACGACGACGAAGCCCGGCGCTGCGATGACCGCGTTCCCGGGCATTTCTGTCGACGTCGTCGACAACGACGGCAAGTCCGTTGGAAACGGTGAAGGCGGATACATGGTGGTCACCGAGCCTTGGCCAGGCATGCTCCGCGGGATCTGGGGAGATGACGAGCGCTACAAAGAGACGTACTGGTCGCGCTTTCCCGGTCTTTACTTCGCGGGCGACGGTGCAAAGCGCGATGAAGACGGTGACTTGTGGTTGCTCGGGCGAGTTGACGACGTCATGAACGTCTCTGGTCACCGCATCTCGACCACGGAAATCGAGCACGCACTCGTCGGCCACCCGGCGGTTGCCGAGGCGGCCGTCGTTGGCGCACACGATGCCGTGACCGGTCAGGCGATCGTCGCGTTCGTGACGATCA
>Ga0181532_10000060_pt1 | contig 109404 bp, 102 predicted proteins | sample PEATcosm2014_Bin_33_FD_119768 | JGI IMG/M metagenome (GOLD analysis project Ga0181532, IMG submission 119768) | Peatland microbial communities from MTU Mesocosm Facility, Houghton, MI, USA - PEATcosm2014_Bin11_30_metaG | ecosystem: Environmental > Terrestrial > Soil > Wetlands > Peat | place...
CATAGATGCTCGATCCGGTCAAAACTTTTCACGCGACCGTCCCGTTTTTCTTAGGCCGTTGTGGCTGATTGGCACGTCCTCTCCCGTGGGGGCTTTCCGGATGAGTCTCTAGGGTTGTGAGTCTCTCAGGTTCCGAATCGTGGCTGTACACAATACACCCGCCCGCCCGCGTGCCGGAGGGATCGAACCGGGCCATTTGTCTCACTGGGACAAATGCCGAGTGCCCGCACTGCCTTCAACGAGTTGCGACATGAATCCCAGAAACCATCAGGACGATATGTCCCTCCTGAAAAGCGAAGTATCATGTTGTCAGCCGCTTAGAAAATCCTCTTCTTGAGCACGTCCGAGGCTGCTCAACATGCCAGCCAATAAGCTGTTTTCCTTTCCATCGCTTACCGGATAGGTCATTCACTTGCACTGTGCATAATGCACAGCGCATGATGGCACACAGCATCACCGACACTGGCAGCACGACGGCAAGATAGCACGGGGCACCCGGAAGGGTGAGAACACACCGATGCCAGTGGCTAAACAACGGCGAAGTGTTAGGCCGTTCATACCGACCGAATGGGACGCCTCAGCGTTACGGGACTCAGCAAACTCCTCAACCCCGTGATGTGGTTCTGAACATCGCGCCCACGGCAGGGACGCAAGTTCCTCGCAGTCGTACCGGACCCCGCAGCGGGTAGGGCGATGGCGTAGCAGGCGGAACAGACGGCTCACAGACACGTGAGTCATCGCGGGTAAGCGCGGGACGTAGGTTTGACCATCCGACGCAGAGAAGGACGCGATGACACTCAGACTTGGGTCGTAACAAGCCGCCAAGACGATCTTGAGCTTAGACCATGCGCGCGACTGACTGGCGACAGGAAACGCGCGCATGAGTGTGCGCTCAAACGCACTCAGGGATGGTGAGTGTAATAGGGATTTTTCGTCAGCTACGGACCGACTCTCCTGTTCATTGCGCGATGGTGGGCGATTGGATTGGCGGTGAGGGCACCTTCGCCGCGAGGCTCTTTCTCCGCACCAGAAAAGCGATGGCTCCCAGAGGAGCCGTCATGTGGACCATCCAGGGGCCGTATGGCGTACTGAACATCGTGATAGGCGGTACTTGAATGGATAATGGGGTGAAAAACCATTGGCCAGTCGTCCAGTTCAACGTAAGCCGACAACCCGCGCCAATTAGTATTAAGATCGCCCAGAACCACTTCTCCCTTCCCATCATTGCCCGAATGCACAGGACAAACTCGTACAAGGCAAAGATCGAAACGAAAATCGCAAGGACCAGACCCGCGTATTGTGAAATGCCTTTGTCCGCAAAAGTGAAGTCATTCATCACCTCGACCGACTCGGCAATCGGAGTTACGTGGAATCCGCTGACAGTCTTAACGCCATCCCTTGTCTGAATTATGACCTGAGCGAGGAGCCAACTCCGCGCAAATTCGTATTCGAGCGTGATGCTGGTACTAGAGGAATCCCGGCTACGAGCGACACTGGCGTCGACAGTTCTTGTCGAAATTGGATTGCTTGGAAAGAACGAAGCCATCTCGACCAACGTCTCGCGCGTTTTGCTGTTCTTCATGCTGGGATCGAGACGCTTCTCGATCTCGTCATATCGGCCTTGTTGAAGCAAATCTACGCAGTCTATTGCCAACGTTTCGTCATCTTGGGGTGTATACCTTTTCAGCAGGCTAGCGCGGTCATATCCAAAGGGCCTTAGATAGCTATTTCGATCGCAACTCCCGAGGGAAAGAACTAAGAGCAGAAGGCCGCACAAGAGAATCCAGTCGGCACCTAACGCACGACGCCCGTATGGCACCACAACAGACCGAGGAATTGCCATGGCTTTTCTCTTCGACACTTTACGCTGAATCTTCGCCAACCGCCACGATGATTGACGAAGATAGGCCATTACACTCATAATCCCCCGAACCGTCATTTTATCCTTCGCCGCTCTGGTTCGGGCACCGTAAAAACTGCTTGCTAGTTTGATCTTTCGTTCGGCCCGCTGGCGTCACCGCTGGCGGGCCTTTTCCATTAGGCGGAATCATCCGGCGCTCAGCAGTCCAACCAACAGGACGCGCACCCGCGCCACGGCGCACGTCCCTAACCAGCACGACACAGGAGGTCACATGTCGGCTAAGCAGATTTTAAATACCAAAACCATATGTACGTCACGCCCGAATTGTCCCTGCAAGTTCTGCGCAAGCGTGCGCCTGATGCTCGACCAAGAACGCGCACGCATCACGCGCGACTGGGATGAACATGCGTCGGAGGATCAACTGGCGCGGGAGTACATCGCACAATTTCTTGCCACACGTCGGAGGGAGAATGCACATGACTGACGTTTATCGTGGAACACATGCACCGATGCAGTACTTAACCGAACAGGAGCTTGGCAAGCTACTGAAGGCGGCGCAACTGGAAGACCTGCGAGACTTTGCGATCATCGACCTGATGTTTGAACTTTTCCTTCGTGTATCAGAGGTATTGGCACTAAGGATTGGTGACATTCTGCCGGATGGTCGCGTTGTCTGTCGTAGACTCAAGGGTTCCCGAGACAACATTTTGCCCATCCGTAACCGCGACGCGTTGGCTCTCGTCATGACAGCGTGCGAAAAACGGAAGGACCGCGCCGCTTTACTCTTCGACAACGTGAGCCGTCGCACACTCGACTGGCGCATCAAGAAATACGGCGCTATGGCCGGACTCCCACCAGAAAAGTGCCACGCGCACGCCCTCAAGCACACAGCCTGTCAGATCACGATGGATCAGACCGACGGCAACATCATGGCCGTGAAGACTCTCGCAGGGCACTCCGACATAGGCAGCACGCTCAACTACGCTGACATCAGCACAGCAGAGGCGCTCGACATCCGTGAGCGGCACGAAAGAGCGCACGGCGCTGCGGCAGGAGGGCGTTATGAACGCTGAGGCACTAAAGAGATTCATCCTCGCACCGAAGCCAGATTGGTGCATGGGTATGGACGTTGCCGTGGTGTGCTACCTCATCACCGTCGCGGACAAAGCTGGTCGCTGCTCTCCAATGCAGGTTGACTTAGCAAATGCGTCGGGCGCGAGTATCAACAACCTGCGCGGACTGCGCTCCTGCCTCACACGTCTCGATGAGCACAGGTGGATCACGTGGCGCAAAGGCGTACCCGGCGAGCGTCACCGCTACCAAGTTCATTTCAAGAATCTCCCCGGAAAGGAGGAGCATGAAACTCCGTAACACTTCAACGTTTGTGCCGCTCACACCCGCACTGCCCGAATCTGCTTTCAGTATGGAACAGCAGCGGCAGATCGACGGGCTGCGCGCCACGCTCGAATCTCTGGAAAGACGTTACAACTCTCAGGAGAAATTCGTCCGAGAGTTAAAGCCAATCCGAGATGAAGTACGGGCGATGCGCGAAGCAATCCGAGATATGGGCGCACCTCTGAAACCATCTCGTCTCAACCGACCAGCAAAGAAAGGCAAGGGCCTATGAACGACCAGATCACCATCATCACAGCGGCACTGTTGCAGGGTCGCTCCGTGGGTCTCAGTCAGAAGATGATTGAGGACACAGTGAACCTCGCGGAGGCTGTCGCTGCGGAGATCAACCGCAGATTCAAGGAGCCTTGTGGAAATCACAAAGCAAGTGTTTGACACCCTGCAATTCAACCTGCAATGCGCACTAGATGACATCATTCGCCTGAAAGCGCGCGTGACTGCTCTAGAAGGTGGCGAAGCACTGCCGCCCGACCAGACGGTCACCGTCACACCACAACCGCAACCGATGACGTGCGAGGCGCACATCATGCAGCACGCTCCTGCGCCTGCGCCAGTTGCTCAATCCGACATCGACACAGAGCTTGATCTCACCCGTGGCATGACTGCGGGGGGAAGGAGAGCCTAATGGCGGAACAAAAAACGCCCGGTCCCACCGACCCGAAGCACTTGGATGACTTCAAGGGCACGAAGCGTGAGCAGAACGCTGCGAAGTCGAAGTTCATCTCTGACTTCGGTTATGCCGCTTACGAGAAGCTGGTGCAGAACAGCAGCCTTGGAGTGAAGCGGTAGGGTCGCACTCGGTGTGGGAATTTGACACCCGCACCGAGAGATTTGCGCCGACTAGAACCTCCCACGGCGCACAGGAGGGGCCGGAGACTTGGACATCACGGCCCCTCCGACAATTTCTTGAAAGGACACTATGGCGAAGAGGCAGTTGCAAGACGCGGAAGGAAACTGGATCGAGGTGGACGATGATGTCTCACTCATAGGCCCCGCTCCCCAAGATCAACCGCAGCAATCAACCCGCGACACCCGGTATCAACCCATCAAGTACGACTACAGAGGTGGACCTGCGAAGCCGCTGAAACCACATGACCCGCACACCTTGGGTCCGCAACCGCAACCTAGATCGGACGAGCCACACGCAGGCAACTCAGGTATCAACGACCCGGCGTTCATCAAGCTCTGGGAGGACAAGAACAAGGGGACCGTATGAACTGTCTGAAGCCCGCACACTCGCAGGCGCGACTCCTGCGTGACCTGAAGAATCACGTCAAGAGCGTGAACCCCGGTAGTGAGCCATTCGCTTCCGGTCTCAAGTCCATTGAGTCTACCGCCTGGGCGCTGCTGCTTCTGCGTGACATCGAATGGACTGCACTCGGATCGAAGACAGAGTATCAGTTCCGAGTTCACACCTATGTCGCCACGTCGGAGGGGACACAGTTGAGTCACTCGACTCCTGAGCGCAGGCCCAAGAAGATCGAACTCAGCGCACACCAGCGCAGTGTGCAACGCATGGCGAGCAAGACTGTGGCCCAGTACGCGCGCAATGCTGAGTGGGTCTCGGAGAGATTCGAGGACGCGCTCGAATCGCCGGACCTGAACGGTCGCACCCGGCTACGCTGTCTGACAGGCCGCGCTGCCTTCGAGCTTCTGGTTAAGTCGAGGTTCAAAGAGATCGAGAGTTTCATGGCCGGGGGGCACACGCCTACGGGCAAGCTGGCCGACTTTGTGGCCCGTCACGGTCAGGTTCACGCTTACCGCGACACACTCTATGCGACCGAGCGTGAGGCGAAGATCGCCATGCGTGAGGACAGCTTGGCCCTGCCAGCGGATCACGACCTGATCGTGGACTACTACGAACGGGCGTTCACACAGGCGGGGGGCTTCGACGAGGGCATCTTCGATGAGCTTGTCACGTATCTTCGCTCACAGGATCACCGGGAGGCCGTGCAGTCTGCTCTGACCGATGGCGCGGACAAGGGCAAGCTCAACCGTCACGATCAGATCGTGCTGCTGGTAGCTACCGCAGAACGCAGGCTGGCGTCGCTATCTGATCCACTCCCGCCGTCTCTGCACACGCTGCTGGGTGTGAGCAAGAACTTCCTAGTCACAGTCATGGCTGGGAATGAACGCACCAAGGAAAGTGTGCGTGACCGTCTCCGGCAGAAGATGTACGAACTCTGCCCGTCGAAGCGACCACGCAAGCGCAAGGCTGAGGAGGTAACTGTCGCACCGGAGACGACCGCACTGCCGCCGTCAATGGACGACAACCACCGCCCGGCTGTCGGTGTGTCCGACATGGAGGCGTCGCATGAGGATCGCAACCGCGCGCCGGAAGTGGCACCCGCATTACCCGGAGGAAGTACTACACGCCCGTGGCGTTCCGCCTGATCCTGTCTGACTGTTTCATCGTCGGGCAGGAGCAGGAGGATAGAAGTAGCTCCTCCGGTCAATCTTTGGTTAGCACATTCGAGATGAGGCTTTAGCCGAAATTGAGGATTTGCGTTTGAGAACGTACTACAGTACGGATCAAAACCAAAGGGACATGCAGAATCGACAGTGTTTATGCACCCCTGACAGACACGTGTGCGGCAACAGTTGCCGAATGTGCGGCATTTGATTACGCATCACTCGTGGCACTCACTGCCGCATCACCCGTCTGTCGATTGCCAAATTCACGAGGAGACATTATGACCCGAAACGATGCCCGCAAGATCATCAAGACCTACGCCCAGAGCCGCTACCCGAACAGCATCATGCTGCTGCTGCTGAAGCTGGTGGACCTGACCTACCGGAAGGACAAAGACAACGCAGAGATCGAGATCGACACCACTGCCGCCAGCCTGATGAAAGCCGCCAGAGTCAGGGACCGACAGTTGCGCAACATCATCACGGAACTCGCCGCCGACCAAGTGCTGCTCGACGTGACGAGCGGTAGGCGCGTCTCCTGCCGCTTGAACCTCGAACCTCTCGCGCGCTTCGAGGTGTGGGGAGACAAGCAGAAGGCTGAGAGGCGGGCAGCGGACGCAGCGCGCACGAAGAAGGCGCGAGAGCGGCGACACACCATCAAGGAATTGAGTCAGCAGGCGGCGAAGATCGCTGATGCTGTGAACGCGGACCTACGAGAGAAGACGATCAAGGAAGGACTGCTCAAGCACGTCCCCGAGGGTTCGACCAAGCGTCACATGATGAACTGGTCCATCGACCGCATCATGCGCGCGCAGCGCAACGCTGAGGGCGCGCCCACGGGCGACGTGGTTTAGCACCATGAGAACTATCGCCCTGACCCAAGGCTACGTTGCTCTGGTGGACGATGCTGACTTCGACCGCGTGTCTGCTCACAAATGGAGCGCGACAAGAGCGAAAACCAATTTGTACGGCGTACGAAAAGTACGAACGCCCGAAGGGCGAACCACGTCGCAACTCCTGCACCGCTTCGTCATGGGTGTAACTGACCCCGAAATTGACGTTGACCATGAAGATCACAACGGGCTGAACTGTCAGCGGTACAACCTGCGTAAATGTGTGCGCGGCGAGAATGACGGTAACCGTAGGAAGACTTGCGGAAGTTCCCAATACAGGGGTGTGTCATGGGCCAAAGGTAAAGGCAGGTGGAGAGCCTGCATCCGAATCGAGAAGACAGTGCATCTCGGCTACTTCACTGATGAGATGCAGGCGGCGCTCGCCTACGACACAGCAGCCAGGATTCGCTTCGGTGTGTTCGCAAATTGCAACTTCCCCTTGCAGGAATAGCGCCCCTGCCTTAGTCTTGAACTACGGGTCGAACGTGGCCTAAGTCCTTTAAAGTCGGGGCGTAGCGCAGCCTGGTAGCGCACCTGCCTTGGGCGCAGGGGGTCCGCGGTTCAAATCCGCGCGCCCCGACCAGTACTATCCCTCTGCAAAGTTTGACCAGTCTTATCGAATTGCTGCCCGGTTTGCCCGCGAGATCCCTCCTTCCGCCTGAAAAGCGGCTCCAGTCGGGATGACTCCGGTGGAGGGAAGGCAGCTCAAAGGGCTCCGCTGACGGTATTTTTCGAGAATAGGAATGCGGAGACGGCTGTGCTAGCATCAAGGAAGGGCTTAATTCCACGCTTTCTGTTGAACTTGCCACGGTAGACTAGCCAAGCTCCCTTCTCTCTATACAGAGGCAGCCCATACAGAGGCACCGAAGAGGCATTCCACTTGGCGATAGATGACACGAAGAACCGATCGATGCTGATGAATAGAAAGACAGAAGTTGTAGACGAAGAGGTAACCGATCTGCTGCCGCACGATGCGAGTTCCCCGCAGGACGAAGATGATTTGCTCGGATCCATTGGCACGCGCGGCCTGGATGTCGTGGAAGGCGAGCCGCATTCGCCGTACTCGGCGCTGGAACAAAGGACGGCGCAGGATTCCGAGGAAGTCGAACTCGATCTGACGCCGGGCGCACCGGATTCGGCCAGCGACCCGGTGCGGGTTTACCTGCGCGAAATGGGCGCCTCGCCGCTGCTCACTCGCGAAGAGGAAGTGGAGATTGCCAAACGCATCGAGCGTGGACAGATCACCGCGTTGAAAGCTCTTTCGCGCTCGCCCATCGTGATCCAGCAGGTTCTGGCCCTGGGCGAGGATCTCAAAGGCGGTTTGCGATCGATCAAAGAGATGGTGGTCTTCGACGAAGAAGAGATCACGGATGAGATTCTGCAGAAGCGCGTCGACGATATTACGGGCCGCATCGACAAACTGAACAAGCATTACAAGACAGCCACCCGGCTGGCTGAAAAGCTGGCGACGATCCCGGCGAAAAAAAAGCCGCGGGAATACCGCCGCTGCCGCGGGCAGTTGGGACGCGAGATGGTGCGGATTTCGCTCATCATCCGGAATCTGGGGCTGAACCATGCGGAGCGCAAGCGGCTGATCGAGCGGGTAAATAAGACCATCGAACTCATGCGTGTGCTGGATCGCGAGGTTGTGAACCTGGAAGCGAAGATTGCGGGCACGCGCAGCGAGGAACTCAAGAAGAACTATCGGGCAGCCCAGCGCCAGCATCGCGTCGAGATCAAGAGGATCGAGGACGAAGCCGGAATGACGTTTCCGGACCTGCAGCGCACACAGCGCAAAATGATCCAGGGCGACATGAACGCCGAGCAGGCCAAGCGGGAACTTATTGAAGCCAACCTGCGCCTGGTGGTTTCGATCGCCAAGAAGTACGGCAATCGCGGGCTGCAGTTTCTGGACCTGATCCAGGAAGGCAACGTCGGCCTGATGAAAGCGGTGGACAAGTTCGAATACCGGCGCGGCTACAAGTTTTCGACCTATGCGACGTGGTGGATTCGCCAGGCCATCAGCCGGGCGATTGCCGATCAGGCGCGGACGATCCGGCTGCCCGTACACATGATCGAAGTCGTGAACAAACTGATTCGCACTTCACGGCAACTGGTGCAGGCGTCGGGGCACGAGCCCACGTCGGCGGAGATTGCCAAGCAGATGGACATCCCCGAGGCGATGGTGCGCAAAGTGAAGAAGATCATGCGCGTGCCGATTTCCCTGGAGACACCCATCGGCGAAGAAGGGGATTCGCATCTCGGCGATCTGATCGAGGATCGCACGAAGATGTCTCCCGCCGAGGCCGTGCTGAACGTGAACTTGAAGGAACGCACTGCACACGTGCTCCGTACCTTGAGCCCCCGGGAAGAAAAGATTATCCGCATGCGTTTTGGTATGGACGATGGCTCGGAGCACACGCTGGAGGAAGTCGGCCAGTCGTTCGATGTCACGCGAGAGCGCATTCGGCAGATCGAAGCTAAGGCCCTGCGCAAACTGCGTCATCCATCGCGTTCCGGCAAACTCAGGTCGCTGCTCAACGACGTGCAGGAATAATTGGGGCTCGGCTCTTTAGCCACTACCGCACCATCTCGTCACTATCTCGTCCAGGCCGAGTCGTGCCCAATAAAAGCCTCCGACATAGATACTTTCAAGGCTAGTTTCATTGGATTCAGCTTTGAGAAGAAACTGTCTCCCGACGAACCGGGCATCTGGTGGAGCGACCACGAGAAGTCAGGTCTCGTCCAAAACACTCAGCTAGGAGCGCAGCCGGATCTCTCCTGCAGAAACTTGGCTGGTTCTCGAGTGGCTTCCGCGAGGTCGCTGAGAAACCGCGCGGCACGAGCGCCATCGGCAACGCGGTGATCGCAGGAGACAGTGACCGTCAGCATCGACCGAACCGCAGGCTGACCCTGAACGACGACGACGCGATCGGCAATGCCGCCGACGGCGAGAATCGCGGCTTGCGGCGGCGTGATGATCGCGCTGAATTGATCGACTTGATACATGCCGAGGTTGCTGATGGTGAACGTGGCATCGGCGATGTCGGCTGGCCGCAACTTTCCTGCCCGCGCGCGCTCGGCGACGTCGCGCCGCTGGATCGCGATTTCAGCCAGACTCGCGGTATGCGCATTATGAACGACCGCGGCGACCACACCGTCATTGACTGCAATGGCGATCCCCATGTTGACGTGATCGTGCAGGCGAATCCCTTCGGCACTCCAACTGGCATTCAGACGGGGGTGCTTTAACAGCACACGGGCGGTCAGCGCCACCAGCAGATCAGTGTGCGTGATCCGGACCTGATGCGAGCCTTCGATCTCGGCAACGATGCGTTCACGATATTCGTTGAGCGCGGTCGCTTCGAGGTCGCGGCTCACCAAGAAGTGAGGGACGGTGGTCCAGCTCTGAGTCGTTCGCTCGGCCATGATTCGGCCCAGCGAGCTGGGAACTTCGATGCTTCCGGATTTGGCCTCTGCTGCACCGGATGAAGCAGGCGCTGAGGCCGCCGCCTGGACGTCCGATGCGAGAATCTCTCCGCCGGGACCGGAGGCGCGGACCGTCGCAAGATTCACGCGCAATTCCTTGGCGAGACGCCGGGCCTTGGGAGAAATCTTCGCACCCGGTGCGGGCGCTTGTGCCGAACTGCTGGCTGGCTGTACCGCCATATGGGATGGCTCGACCTTGGCGTGCGATCCCGCGCGCGCGGCCGGAGCGGTCGATTCGCTTTCGACGGGAGGCGCTTCTCCGGGCGCGACGATCCACGCAATGGTCTGCCCGACTGGGATGTCCGAGCCCTCGGACGCTTTGATTCCCGCGAGAATACCGTCAGCGGGCGCCTCCACTTCCACGACCGCTTTATCGGTTTCGATTTCGAGGAGGGGTTCCCCCTTGGTGACGCGGTCGCCTTCCTTCTTCCGCCAAGCGATGAGCTTGCCGGTTTCCTGCGCCATCTCGAGGGCGGGCATAACCACGCTGAAGGCCATAGTAGTTAATTGGGGGAGGGCCCTGCTAGGGCCTTCAGCCCGAAACTCCTACCCGCTCAGTTTTCGCGCTGGTCTCGATCATCTCGATCACGCGTTCGCTGGGCGAAGCTTCGGTTTCCCTCGTAGTCGGCAGCGGTCCGTTCACGGTGTAGTAGTGCGCGCCCGCGACCAGAAGTTGTTCCGCCGGGAAACGTGTGATGACTTCGTGCCCTGTCGGAGTGACTACAATCTCTTCTTCAATGCGGGCCGCGCTCCAGCCATCGGTCGAAGGCCAGAACGTTTCCAGGGCGAACACCATGCCGGGCTTGATTTCCACGGGATGCTCGAACGAAACGAGGCGGCTGATCACTGGCTTCTCCCAGATCGCGAGGCCGATGCCGTGGCCATACTGCAGTGCGAAGGCTGCTTCCTCGTTGGCGAAACCGAAATCGGTGGCCTTGGGCCATACGGCGGCAATCTCGGCGGTGGTGCGGCCGGGACGAACCAGTTCGATCGCAGCGTCGAGATAATCGCGACAGCGCTTGTAAGCGTCGACCATGGCATGCGACGCGTAGCCGATGGTGAAGCAGCGGTAGTAGCAGGTGCGATATCCCATGTAGGAATGCAGAATGTCGTAGTACACGGGATCACCCGGGCGCAACACGCGATCGGAGAACACGTGCGGATGCGGATTGCAGCGTTCGCCGGAAATGGCGTTCACCGCTTCCACGTACTCCGAACCCAGATCGTAAAGCACCTTGCTGACCAGGCCAACGGCTTCGTTCTCGCGCAGTCCCGGCTTCATCGTGCGGTAGAGTTCGTCGTAAGCGGCGTCGACCATCATGGCCGAGGTATTGAGCAGCGAGATTTCGTCCTGCGTCTTGATGACGCGCGCTTCGGACATGAGCTGCTGCCCGTCGACGACTTCAATGCCTTCTTTCTGCAACGCAAACAACACGGGTAATTCGATGATGTCGATTCCCACCGGCTCTTTGTGCAGGCCCCGCATTTCGAGTTCGAGACGAATTTTCTTGGCGACGTCTTCGGCGCGGCCCATCTCGGGCGTCATCGCCCCGCGCAGCATAGAGATTCCAGGACGCGACCTCTCACCCAACCACGGGCAGTTCAGCTGGTGATGCTTGGCGGCGGATCCGAAATCCCAAAGGATGGGTTCGTCATTTTGCGGCAGCAGAGTGAAGCGGTTGGCTTTGTCCTGCGCCCATGTGCCGATGTGAGTCGCGGTCAGGTAGCGCACATTGTTCATGTCGAAGCAGAGCAGTGAGCCCATCGACGACTTGGCGAGCAGATCCTTCGCCTTCTGCAGACGCTCGCGGCGCAACCGGTCGAAATCGATCCGGTTCTCCCAGTCCACCGCCATCGTTCCGTGAGTCTTGAGTCCCATAAGTGTCTCCTTCGTAGAGACGCTGCTTGCAACGTCTTGCCGGCATCGTCTCGAAACTATGCTTTTACGAATGCTGGCGGCAGAGACGTAGCAAGCTACGTCTCTACGATTTGTTACACAGTTGCCGCGCTGCTTCTGAAACCGTTTCTTCCGTCGGCACCGTCACATCTTCCAGCGGCGGAGAAAATGGAATTGGCACGTGCATCGCGCCCATGCGCAGCACCGGCGCATCGAGATCATAGAACGCGCCTTCGGCGATCACTGCGGCGAGTTCGGCCGTCACTCCATAGCGTCCGTAGCCCTCGTCGAGCACGATCACGCGCGAAGTTTTCTTCGCCGACTCAATGATAGTCTTTTCGTCCAGCGGCCATGTGGTGCGCGGATCAACCACCTCCGCGCTGATGCCTTCTTTTTCCAGCATGTTCGCCGCCCCCAGAGCGACTTGCACCATGCTGCTGGTCGCCACCAGAGTGAGGTCGTCCCCTTTGCGCTTTACGTCGGCGACGCCCAGCGGGATCGTGTAATCCTCGGCGGGAACTGGGCCTTTGAGCTTGTACATCATCTTGTCTTCGAAGAATATGACGGGGTTCTCGTCGCGAATCGCGGTCTTCAGCAAGCCTTTCGCGTCATACGGAGTCGAGGGCAGAACGACTTTCAATCCCGGAACGTGGCTGAACCACGCGTGCAGCGACTGCGAATGCTGCGCCGCCGAGCGCCGGGTCGCACCCAGCGTGGTGCGCATCACCATGGGGACGCGCCAGTGCCCGCCTGACATGTAGTGAGCTTTGGCCGCCTGGTTCACCATCTGGTCCATGGTGAGCGTCAGGAAGTCGCCGAACATGATGTCGACCACCGGACGCAAGCCCGTCATGGCCGCGCCGACCCCGACGCCCGTAAAGCCGGCTTCGGAGATCGGTGTGTCAACGACCCGTTCGGCGCCGAATTCTTCCACTAGCCCCGACAACACTTTGAACGGCGTCCCGGCTTCGGCTACGTCTTCGCCGAAAATGCACACGCGCGAGTCGCGGCGCATTTCTTCCGCCAGCGCTTCTCGCACCGCTTGCGCAAAGGTGAGTTCGCGTTCAGGCATAGACGTCCTCGCCGACCTGGTCGACGCTGGGATACGGAGCTGCGATCGCGAATTTCACCGCGGCTTCCATCTCAGTACGAGCCTCGGCGGCAATCTGATCGAGCGCTGCTGCGTAAGCATGCCCCTGGGTCAGTAGCCAGTGCGCCTGCAGCTTGATCGGATCGCGTTCCGTCTTCCAGTGCTGTTCTTCCTGCTTTGAGCGGTAATATTCGCGATTGATGTCGCCCACGTGATGCCCGCTGTAGCGGTAAGTATCGGCCTGCAGGAATGCAGGTCCCCCGCCCGCCCGCGCCCGCTTCACCAGCCGTGTTGCGACTTCATTCACCGCGCGCACGTCCTGCCCGTCGACCAACGCGGATTCAAGGCCGAAAGCCCCGGCGCGTCCCAGAATCGTTCCCGCCGTTGTCTCGGAGAAGTGCGTGTACTCGTTGTAGAGATTGTTTTCGCAGACGTAGATCACGGGCAGCTTCCAGAGTTGCGCCAGGTTCATCACTTCGTAGAGCGATCCCTGACCGAGGGCACCTTCGCCAAAGAAGCAGATGGCCACGCGGCCGTTCCCCAGGCGCTTTGAGGCGAAGGCCGCTCCGGTGGCGATGCCTACGCTGCCTCCGACGATCGCGTTCGCGCCCAGATTGCCGGTCGCGGGATCGGCAATGTGCATGGATCCGCCCTTGCCGCGGCAGTAGCCAGCTTCCTTGCCCAGCAACTCGGCAAACATGCGGTCGGGCGAGGCACCCTTGGCCAGGCAGTGTCCGTGCCCGCGATGCGTGCTGGTGATGTAGTCGTCGATGTGCAGCGCTTCGCAGATGCCCACCGCAACGGCCTCTTCGCCGCTGTAAAGATGCGCCAGTCCCGGCATCAGCGCGCGCGTATAGAGCTCATTCACCTGCTCTTCAAACAGGCGAATCCTCACCATCTGGCGATACGCGCGCAGCCATTTATCTTCGTTCGCGGCCGCCCTAGCTGCTTCTGGCTTGGAAGTAGCGGTGGTCACTTCTTGGGTCCTCCTGCGGTGACAGGGGTGGTCACGCCAGACATAGCAGCAAGCACGTCGAACATGCAGGCGAAATCGTACTTCGTCCAGCCCATACCACGGGCCGCTGTCAAAAATTCGTTGCTCACGGCCGTGGTCGGCAGCGGCACATCGAGTTGCCGGCCCAGGTCCATCGCCAGCACCATATCTTTCTGCATCATGTTCACGTCGAACCAGGCTTCTTCCGGCTGTTGCAGGACGAACGGCCCACGATACTGAATCATCGGCGACGCCACCGCGCTATGCGTGAGGACATCCACGGCAACTTCGCGGGCAATGCCGCTCTTTTCCGCCAGCAGCACGCCTTCGGAAAATGCCAGCATCTGCACCGCGAGACTAAGATTGATGGCGATCTTCATGGAGAGCGCCAGGCCGTTGTCGCCTACATAACTGACCTTGGGGCCGATGTCGAGCAGCAGCGTTTTGATCTTGTCGAACGTCTCTTTCCGCCCGCCCACCATCACCGATAACTTTCCTTCGGTCAGAGTGATTACGCTGCCCGATACTGGCGAGTCCACCATGTCGGCGCCCCGAGCGCGCACTTTCGCCGCCAGCGCGCGGCTCACGGTGGGACTCACCGTGCTCATGTCGATGAAAATCTTTCCGGCGCTCAAGCCCGCCAGTAATCCGTCAGGACCTTCGCTGATCGACTGGATCGCAGCGGCATTGGTGACCATCGCGAAGGTGCAGTCGGAGGCGCTCGCCACGGCGCGCGGCGAGTCGGCCCACTGCATTCCCTTCTCCACTAGCCACTGCGCCTTGGTCCGCGTGCGGTTGTAGCCGGTCACCGTGTGACCTTTGCTCAGCAGCCGATTCACCATCTGGCTGCCCATCACGCCTAAACCGATAAATCCTACTTTCGCCATCCGCTGCCGCCTCCATACCTTGCCGATAATTTCTAATGTGCGCTGTGTTTGCCGGGCGCACGTTTCGCCGCGGGCGACTGACTGTCGTCGCGCACCTGCGACAGATGCGATCGCATAGCCTCTCGCGCTTTCTCCGCATCGTGGCGCTCGACCGCGTCAAGAATCCGTTTGTGATGGATCTGCCCGCGCTCGGGACCACCGGGCACTTTAAAAATTCGCAGCCGCTGCTCCCGTAGAAGTCCCACGATGGAATCGAGAAGCGATAGGATGAGCGGGTTGGCCGCGCCCTCCGCGAGCGCCAGGTGAAAATCGAGATCCGCTTCGATGTAGGTTTCCGGATCCTGCCCGGCACGGTCCATCGCAGCCACCGCCTCACGCATGGTCGACAGTTCCGGTTCCTGGATGCGCACGGCGGCCAGGGCAGCAATCTCCGGCTCGAGGATGGCACGCACTTCCGCCAGATGAGTGGAGCCTTCCGGTTGACCGATCTTCACCATCAGGTCGAGCGACTGGCGCACGGCCTGCGTGGTACCGTCGGTGATAAAGGTTCCCCGCCCCGAGTAAGCTTCCACTAGACCTTTTTCGCGAAGAGCTTTTACGGCCTCACGCACGGCGGTGCGGCTTACTCCAAAACGCTGGGCCAGTTCGCGTTCCGCGGGGAGTTGATCTCCGGCCTTGAGATCGCCTTTGACAATGGATTCTTCAATCTGCTGAACGATTTGCTCGTAGAGCCGCGACGTTCGAACTAGCTTGTACACTGCCCTGCCCCCCGCACGTGGTGACGCGCCAGATGGAAGACTGGCTATGGTCTGGCTACTATACCGCATATCCACAACGGGTTGGGGCGTTTGTTGCAGGGAAGACGGAGTCTTGGTATAGAGGTCAGGTGGTACGACCATAGGCAAACGTACTCCATCGCCACCCCCGGATGCAAGCCCCTCAGTCCTAAAGTCATTCAAGGAGTTCGGGGTTGCCGTGTTATGAACTTCCCTATTGCTCCATGGCGTTATACCCTGCAGCAGGTTTCCCATCCAAAATTTGAATTTGCTTGACACTGTTTCTCCGATAGTGGTATGGCTGTCGGACCAGAAATACGGAGGGGTTCTATGGTATGCCGCACGGTCAGCGCCGCCTTGTCTCACGACAGTCGGAGGACTGCAGCTTTCCGGTTGTTCGCCATCTTCACACTGCTCCTGTTCTCGGTTTCCGCGCTCGCCCAGTCCACGGCGGGACGGATCCTGGGCACGTTGACCGATCAGAGCGGCGCCGCTGTTGCGGGAGCCACCGTGGTCATCACCGAGGTTCAGCGCGGTACCTCGCGAACGATTACCACCGACGAATCCGGCGCCTATGCGGCACCAGACCTGCAGCCCGGCACCTACAAGATTCACGTGGAAGCCAAAGGCTTCAAGAGCGTGGAACGCACGAACCTGCAGATTGAAGTCGCCACTGATGTGCGTGCCGACTTCGCGCTGCAGCCCGGACAAGTGACTGAGACGGTGACCATCTCCGAAGAGGTGCCCCTGGTCAACACTACTTCCGCCACTCTGGGTGGCACGCTCAGCAACAAGGAGATCAACGATCTGCCGCTGAGCGGCCGCAACTACGAAAACCTGCTGCAACTGCGGCCCGGCGTGATGCGCTATCCCGGCGGCGGATTCTCTACCACCAGTTCGAACGGGCTCCGCGCCGAAGACAACGCCTACTTTATTGAAGGTCTGTTCAACAGCGAGCCCTACTCCGGACAGGCCATTATTAACGGAGCCGGTATTGCTGGAGATTCTGCCACCATCTTGCCCATTGATTCGATCCAGGAATTCAACATTCAGCAAAATTCTCCTGCCGAATACGGATGGAAGCCGGGAGCGGTCGTCAACGTAGGCCTGAAGTCTGGCAGCAACACGGTGCACGGCACCGCGTTTGGTTTTGGCCGTGATGGAGTCATGGACGCGAGAAACTATTTCAATGACTCCCCCGCTCCAAAATTGGGCCGCACGTTGGAGCAGTATGGCGGCAGTTTCGGCGGGGCGTTTGTCAAAGACAAAGCGTTCTACTTCGGCGCTTACGAGGGCCAGCGCTACAACGTGGGCAACTCGTACGGAGGAGTCACCAGTCCGATGACCGTGCACAGCACGACATCGCCAGGAAACTGCGCATTCGGATACGTCGGGGACTGTGCCAACAGCATTGTTGACGCAATCGCCGACCTGCAGTTGGCCGACAACACAACCGGGTTCGGAGTCGATCAGGCGAGTCTGAATATGTCCGGCTGTACGCTTTCCGGCACGTGCAACGGCACGGGATTTCCCACGAACAACACCCAGACCATCGATATTGCCAATGGATTTAACAACGACGTCCACGTCGACAACGTGGTCGCCAAGGTGGACTACATGCTGAACGAGCGTCACAACATCAACGGCATGTACTTTTTCGGCAACAACTCCGGGACCGTCGAAGACTTCCCTGAGCTGCAGCAGAAATGGCTCTCCGACATTCACACCCGCGCCCAGGTGGTGGGCGGCAGCTGGACTTGGACTCCGAGCGCGCGCTGGGTCAACGAGGCCCGCGTCGGCTACAACCGCTTGTACCAACCGACGCTGCCGGGCGATCTCAACACGCCCGCTTCTGCGTATGGTCTGAATACTGGCGTCAGCGGAGCCTACACGGGCGGCCTGCCTCGCATCGGCTTTGGCGGATACTTCCTGCCTGGGTTGGGCGGCTTCAAGTGGCCCAAATTCCAGGGACCCGACTCGGTCACCCAATTCGTGGATCACATCTCCTACAGCGCCGGGAAACACTCTCTGAAATTCGGTGGCGAACTTCATCACAACCAGGTAACGAACGCGGCGTATGGCAACGCCCGAGGCAGCATCACGTTTCTGGGCGGGGTGCTGACCGGCACTTCGACTCCTCTCGAAGACTTCGTCGCGGGCTTGCCCTTCAAGTCGTCGGTAGAAGTGGGGAATCCGACCCTGCATCTGCACAACTGGGCCTATGCCTTGTTTTTCCAGGATGATTGGCGCGCCACCAGAAATCTGACCTTAAACCTGGGCCTGCGCTACGAATACAGCTCGGTTCCTCAGGAGCGAAACAACCTGCTGGGTAATTTTGATCCGAATGTGGGCATGGTACAGGTAGGCCATCAGATCAGCAGTCTCTACAACCCGGACCATACGAACTTCGGGCCTCGTGTGGGCTTCGCGTGGGACCTGGGAGGGAAGGGTCAAAACGTGCTGCGTGGCGGCGTTGGCTTGGTCTATGAGACGGTGAACTGGCAATCGTTCATCGCGTTCAACAATGCTTTCGGTCCGGGGAGCGTTCCGACGGGAGCCGCGATTGACGCCATCGGCACTACCTCGGGTGGCACGATTACGACGGGAAATGTCACCATCAAGAATTTCCTGAATCCAACCCCGTGGGACTCTGCGAGCTCGCCGCTGTACGGCAGCAGCACCGTCGATTGCGCTCCGGTCCTGGCTAGTGGGAACCCAGGTAGCCCCTGTCCTATCATGACTGTTGACCGCAATCTCACGACACCCTATGTATGGAGCTGGAACCTGAACCTGCAGCATGCGTTCACGCCGAACCTGTCTCTGGAGGTCGCCTACGTGGGCAATCACGGTTCCAATCTGACGGGCATTCGCGACATCAACCAGCCGCCCGTGGGCTCGGGTTGGGAAACCGGGCCCGGCGGCGAACTTACCCTATGTCTGGCCAGTGCTCCGGCTTATAACAACTGCGTCGTCGACAACAATGGCGGCGAGCAGACCAACACGCCCTACTTCGGAAAGTTCCCCTGGCTGGCTAACATTTTCAATATGGCGAACGTCTACCGCTCGAACTACAACGGCCTGCAGGTTACTTTGAACGCGCGGAACTACCATGGTCTGAGCATGGTGGCAGGCTACACCTATGCGCACGCCTCCGATGATGTGGGCGCGAACTGGGACTTCGGCTATGGGTCTGGACTTCCGCAGAATGCCTACAATCCCGGCGCCGAATACGCCAACAGCGACTTCGACATCCGCCACCGGCTAACCGTCTCGCTTACGTATGCCATTCCTGGCCGCAAGGGCTACGGTCAAATGGCGGAAGGCTGGGAAATTAATTCGATCATTACTCTGGCTACCCCGCAGTTCTGGGGGCCGATGGACGAGGGAACGGACGCGGCGGGAATTGGGCCACTGCCGGTCAGCCCGCCGGCCAACACGCCCATTCGCTGGAGCTTCTATCGCTCCGGATCTGCAGCTCGCGGCAACCCGTCGGACTTCAAGTCTGGGAAGGGAGTTGGAATTCCTTACTACTCCGCCGCTGCCGGCAATATTCCCGCGGGGTGCACGGCCTCTGCATTGGCAGCGGATGGTGGAACTCCCGGGGCGGAAACGGCGGCTTTGAATCTGTTTGGGTGCTACGCTGCGGGAAACTCGGTGATGATGGCTCCTCCGCTTGGTCAGTTCGGAAATATGGGCCGGAACATGTTTCCCGATACCGGCTTCAAGAACTTTGATTTCTCCCTGGCCAAGAACTTCAATTTCGGCGAGCGCTACCGTCTGCAATTCCGCGCCGAGTTCTTTAACATTTTCAACCACCCGAACTTCGCCAATCCGTATGGCGGGCAAAACGGGTTCGGCCTGAATGATCCTTCGGCCCGTCCCTTCGGTTGCGGCTGCGCTACGCCGGACATTGCCGCTGCCAATCCGGCCGTCGGTTCCGGCGGACCACGCTCGATTCAGCTCGGAGGAAAGTTCATTTTCTAGGCCGCGTCACAACGGCGAATTCCAGGGCCGGACTCATTTCCGTCCGGCCTTTCCTTATCCATATCGCTCGCTCGACGGCGGGCCAAATTCTGGGGACCGCGAATCATGAAGAACAGAACTTCATTCACTCTCTTCGCACTCTTGCTGACATGCACCGTATTCTCTGGACTCACGCCCGCGCAGGAGCGCCGCGAGCGCACCATCGATGAGGTCAAGACAGAAGCGATTCATCGCGCCGAAGTCGGGCAGTATCCGCTGATCGGGCTCGATCCGGCGGACGTGAAGGAAGCCTTCGAGACCATCCACACGGCTGACAAGGACCAATGGGCTGCCGGATTCATGCGCGTCGGCGATCGCTACTTCAACGAAGCCAAGTCGCTGGAGAAGACGGATCCCGCCAAGGCCAATGCCGACTACATCCGCGCCTGGCGCATTTATTCTTTCGGACGCTGGCCGATTCCCGCATCTCCCGGCAAGCAGCGCTCCTATGAAAAAACGCTTGAGGCGTTTCTCGATCACGCGAAGTTTTTCGATCCGCCGCTGGAAGTCGTACGCATTCCGTTCGAAGGCAAGGAGATCATCGGCTACCTGCGCCTGCCGAAAAATGCCAAGGAACCGGTGCCGCTGGTCATCGCGGTCAACGGCCTCGATAGCCGCAAGGAAGATCTGACGGAAAGCTTCAGCGCGATCCTTCCCTTTGGGATCGGATACCTCGCCGTCGATGGCCCCGGCACCGGCCAGGCGCCGATCAAGGTCAGCGAAACTTCCGAGCGCATGCTGTCGAAAGTTCTCGACTACGCGCAGTCCCGTCCGGAAATCGACAAGAACCGCATTGCTTTGCACGGCGTGAGTTGGGGAGCATACTGGGCCACCAAGATGGCGATCGTCGAGCGTGCCCGCCTGCGCGGTTGCAGCGCGCAGTCACCCCCGGTCGACCTATTCTTCCAGGAAGATTTTCTGATGAACCACTTGCTGGGGAATCGCGAATATCTTTTCGACCAAGTTCCCGCGCTCATGAACATTCTTGAAGGCGTTCACACGCTCGACGAGATGGGCGAGTACTTGCCGAAGATGTCGCTGGTTCACCAAGGCCTGCTGGGCAAACCGATGGCCACCATGCTCATTCTCGCGGGTGTGCTCGATACGCAGGTTCCCATCGAGGACGAATACCTGCTGCTGAACAAAGGCGACGTTCCCAAAGAAGCGTGGATCAACCCGAAAGGCGGCCATCTCGGAAGGCAAGTGGGCGTGTGGCCCGATCCCAGGATTTTCAAAGAAGTGATCATTCCGTGGCTGGTGAAAACGCTGCAGGCGCCGGCGAATTAGGGTTGAGCGGCGAACCCCGCTAGTCTGGGACACTTGGGGGTGCGGGAAGCCGCGCCCTTTCAAAACAACAAGCTAAGGCTTTAGCGGGCCGAATCGATGTTGCGATATTGGTTGGACCACCGGACCAAGCTCCACTTACTCAACATGTCTACTCAAATCCCGACTCCCTCACCCGACGCTCCCAACCCGCGCCCCAAGCGCTTCTATGCCTCCCTCTGGGTGCAGGTGAGTGTCGCCATCGTCGCCGCCGTTCTTTTCGGCTACCTCAGTCCCGCACACGCCATCGCCATGAAGCCCCTGGGCGACGCCTTCATCCGCATGATTACGATGATCATCACGGTGATGATCTTCTGCACCGTGGTCACCGGGATCGCCGGCATGCAGGACCTGCGCAAGGTCGGCCGCGTCGGAGGCAAAGCTCTTCTCTACTTCGAAATCATCTCGACCCTGGCGCTGGTCGTCGGATTTATCGTCGGCAACGTGGTGCACCCGGGCAGCGGCTTCAACGTGGACCCGACCACACTCGACACTCACGCCGTCGCCGAGTACGCGGGACAGGCCAAGGCGCAGACCGTGACCGACTTCCTGATGCACATTATCCCGACGACCCTCGTCGAGGCCTTCGCCAAAGGCGACATCCTGGAAGTGGTCTTCGTTTCGATTCTGTTCGGGTTTGCCATGTCGGCGGCGGGGACGCATGCCAAGCCTCTGGTCACGCTGTTGGAGTCGCTCACCAAGGTCGTATTCCGCATGGTCAACATCATCATGCGACTCGCGCCCATCGGCGCTTTTGGAGCCATGGCCTTCACCGTCGGCAAATACGGACTGGGGTCGCTGGGCCCGCTGCTCCGGCTGATCGCTTCGTTCTGGATCACTTCCATTCTGTTCGTGTTTATCGTGTTCGGCGCGGTCGCGTGGCTTGCGGGATTCAGCCTGTTGAAGTTTCTACTTCGCATCAAAGAAGAAATTCTTCTGGTGCTGGCCACCAGTTCGTCCGAAACCGCGATCCCCACGCTGATGGAAAAGCTGGAAGAACTCGGCTGCTCGCGCTCGCTGGTCGGCCTGATCGTGCCCACGGGCTATACCTTCAACACCGACGGCAGCAGCCTCTACATGACGCTGGCCGCGCTATTCGTGGCTCAGGCCACCAACACGCATTTGACCTTCCTGCAGCAGATGACGATCTTTTCGGTCGCGGTCCTGACCTCGAAGGGCGCAAGTGGCGTGCAGGGAGCGTCTTTCATCGCGCTGGTCGGAACCTTGAGCGTGATTCCCACGATTCCGGTGGCCGGCATGGCGCTCATCCTCGGCATCGACCGCTTCATGAGCATGTTCCGCGCCCTGGTCAACATGATCGGCAACGGAGTGGCCACGCTGGTGGTAGCGCGCTGGGAAAATGAATTGGGGAGGGAGACGCTGCAGCGGAATCTGGCGTGAGGTTCCCTAACTATCTGGACGGATAAGCGATTTCGAGAAGGTCCTTGTCTACGGATGGAGGGTCTGCATCCGGATTCAGTTGCCTAACGGCCAATTCTGTAATGGGTTCATGTCGGTAGATTTGCTTCACGGTTTCGAGTGGAATGCTCTTCTCGAAGTATTCTTTTGCGAACTCCACATATAGTTCGGGACCGCTTGCAAACCAGGAGAGTTGCTCTTCTGAGCCATCGGCGCCTGCGTCCGCGTCCGGGTATTCGATATTGCTCACCTGCCACGAAAGATCGTTGTTCTGACGCCAACGGCAAAACGTTGTGTTCGGAATATCGAAGGAGGGCTCTTTCAGAAACTCCTCGAACGCGGCGGGGACGCCACCGAACATGAGCGGCCAGAGCGACTGGTCTTCTCGCGCCCAAGGACTCATGAAACTCTCCTATATAGAGTTCATCCCCGGAACCGTTCTTCCGAGCCGCCATCATTTCGTCAGCGCCCCACTTAGCGTGAAAGGAATGGTAACGGTATTGCCAGTCCGGGCTCATGATGGCGTCGAGAACTGCATGCGATTGGGCCTTCCGCCTTAGACCAATTAGGTCGGGCAAACTCGACAGCGTAGTCTTCATGACCATACGCGAAAGTTTATGTCGGCCGCGACGCACTGTCGAGGCGCTTGCGTTTATGATTGAGTCCTGTTCGGAGCTCACACCCCATGAATGCGAAAACTGCCTTCGTTACGGGAGCCAACGGCGGCCTCGGGGCGCACGTCACGAAAGCCTTGCTGGACGTCGGTTTCGCCGTCGTTGGGCTCGCCCCTAAAATCCAGCAGTCCGACTTCGACCACCCAAACTTCACGGCGCTCCCCGCCTCCCTCGACAATCTCGACGCCGCGAAGAAGGCAGCAGACACGGTCATCGCCCGCTTCAGCAAGATCGACCTTCTCGCTCATCTGGTCGGCGGATTTGCGGGAGGCCAGACGGTCGCCGACACCGACGACGCGACCTTCCAGCGCATGTTCGACATGAACGTAAATAGCGCGTTTCATATTCTGCGTGCCGTAATCCCACATATGCGCCAGGCGGGTATCGGACGTATCATCGCCATCGGCAGCCGCGCCGAAGAAGATCCAGGCCCCACCCTCGGCGCCTACAGCGCGTCGAAAGCGGCGCTGGTATCGTTGATCCGCACCGTCGCTCTCGAAAACAAAGATGCCGGCATCACCGCCAATGTAGTTCTGCCCGGCACCATGGACACTCCCGCCAATCGCCAAGCCATGCCCGGCGCTGATGTTTCGCAGTGGGTGCAGCCCGCGTCCGTCGCCAGCCTGATCGTGTGGCTCGCCGGAGATGCCGGAAAAGACGTGACCGGGGCGGCTATCCCGGTGTATGGAAAAGGCCTGTAGTGGCACCACGTAACCCTTTCGTAACCCTCCCGGGTGCACAATTTTTGTTGCACTTTAACACTGGTGAAATATCTTGCATGTAGCCTGTTCTCAGGAGGCACTCATGGGTTCAGCCCGCGTCGCGAAGTCTTTGCCGCTGCAGGTGGCTGCGATCTGTTATCGCAGGCGCGGCACGGCGGTTGAGTTCCTTCTGGTTAATACCAATGGTGGCAACAAGTGGACGTTCCCCAAGGGATCGACCGACGCCCGCCTCTCGCACAGTCAGGCCGCCGAACGTGAAGCCGCTGAAGAAGCCGGCGCCCTCGGCACCATCGAGCCCCGCCACTTTCATCTCTATATTCATTCCAAAGGCGTGTTCTGGCAGTCTGGCGGCGTGCAGGAATTTGTGGTCAAAGCCTTCCTGATGGAAATCCACCAGATGCGCCGCCCCGACGAAGGCAATCGCCGTCCCACGTGGTTCAGTCCAGAAGAGGCCAAGCGCCGGCTGGCCAAGGGTCGCGAAGTGAAATATCTCCGCGAATTGGAGGCTGTCATCGACCGTGCACTCGAACGCATCCAGTATCACAGCGAACTCTGGGGAGCCTACCCCGGCCCCCGCAATGCCCGCCCCGTCGCGGCCGCAAAAGATCCCATCGCGAATGTAGTCTGGCCGTAAAGCATTTGTTCCTTCGTGTCCTCTGTGGTTAAGTTCTTCGTATTTCTAGCAACTGCGTGCTGGCAACTGGATTTATGAGACGATAACTCCAGCCCATGATTCAGCTTTCCGGCGCCGGAAAACGCTTCGGCCATAAACTCCTCTTCGAAAACGCGGACTGGCTCATCACGCCCCACGACCGCATCGGCCTGGTCGGCGGCAACGGCACCGGCAAGTCCACGCTCATGAAAGTCCTCGCCGGCATGGACACGTTTGACTACGGTAGCCTGGTCGTCGCGAAGGGCACGTCCGCCGGATATCTCCCGCAAGACGGCCTCACGCTCTCCGGCCGCAGCGTTTTCGCCGAGTGCATGTCGGTGTTCGACGATCTGCGCGCGATGGAGACGGAACTGGAATCGCTCACGCGCAGCATGGCGGAACTCGACCACACCAGCCAGGAATACTCCGCCGTCGCCGACCGCTATCACCGCGTTGAACATGAATTTCGCACCCGCGACGGCTACTCGATCGAAGCGGAAGTGGGACGAGTGCTGATGGGCCTGGGTTTCACCAAAGAAGACTGGCCGCGCCTGACCGACGAATTCTCCGGCGGATGGCAGATGCGGCTTGCGCTCGCCAAACTTCTTCTTCAACAACCCAACCTCCTATTGCTCGACGAACCCACCAACCATCTCGATCTCGAAGCCCGCAACTGGCTGGAAGAATATCTGCAGAACTACCCGCACGCGTTTGTGCTGATCTCGCATGACCGCTATTTCCTCGACGTCACGGTCAACAAGATCGCCGAAATCTGGAACAAGCGCTTCTGGTTCTACACCGGAAACTACGACAAGTTCCTCGCCCAGAAAACGCAGCGCAACGAGCAGTTGCAGGCCGCCTACCGCAACCAGCGCGACCGCATCGAGCAGCTCGAAGTCTTCATCAACCGCTTCCGCTACCAGGCCACCAAGGCCAAGCAGGTGCAGAGCCGCATCAAGGAACTGGAAAAGATCGAGCGCATCGAGATTCCGCCGGAAGAAAAGACGATTCACTTTTCGTTCCCGCAGCCCAAACCAAGCGGCCGCCTCGTGGCCGAGTTCGAAGGCGTGGCCAAAAGCTATCCGGGAAAGAATGGTGGCGCCGACAAAGAAGTCTTCCGCGACGTCGACTTCATGATCGCGCGCGGAGACCGTATCGCCCTGGTCGGCGTCAACGGCGCAGGCAAGTCCACACTGATCAAGCTGCTCGCCGGGACGGAAAAGGTCACGCACGGGGAATACCGTCTCGGCCATAACGTGGAAGCCGATTATTTCGCACAGGATCAGTACAAAGAACTTGATCCCGACGCCCGGATCCTCGACGATCTCGGCGCGGCCTCTCCGCGCTCTGGCGAAACCGAACTGCGCAGCCTGCTCGGCTGTTTCCTTTTCTCCGATGAAGACGTGTTCAAAAAGATCGGCGTCCTCTCCGGCGGCGAGCGCGGCCGCTACGCCCTGCTGCGCCTGCTGCTGCATCCCGCAAACTTCCTGCTGCTCGACGAGCCGACGAACCACCTGGACCTGCGCGCCAAAGACGTGCTGCTCGATGCCCTTGTGAAATACACGGGCACGGTCGTATTCGTTTCGCACGATCGCTACTTCATCGACAAGCTGGCCAACCGGGTTTTCGAAGTCGGCGGCGGCAAGGTCGAAGTCTTCCCCGGCAATTACGAAGACTATCTCTGGCGCAAGCAGGGCGGACAGCACGTCGCACCCACGCTCGACGATGTTCCGGGAGCGAAAGCTCCTCGGTACCAGCCGACATCAGCCCCGAAGCCCGCCGCGGCCTCAGCGCCTGCGAACGGAAACGGAACCAGCGAAAACATCGCTCCGCTCGAGGCCAAGAAGCGCTTGAATCCCATCAAGCGCAAGCAAATGGAAGACCGCGTCCACGAACTGGAAGAAACAATCAGCCGAACCGAGGCCGCGATCGCGCACCTGGAAACCGCAATGCAGAACTTCGTCAGCGCCGAAGAAAGCCAGCGCCAGTCTCAGGAACTCGACCAGCACAAGGCCAGCCATGCTGCACTGATCAAGGAATGGGAAGACATGGCGGAAGCTCTGCAGGGCTCCGACTAGCGCAAATTCGGCCTCCGCACCCGTACACCATCTTCCGTAATCTCTCACCTCGACTTACCCCTGTGCGATAGTCAGGTTGGCCAAGTGGCCAGCAACTGCCGCAGGCCACAAATTTCAAGACCAACCGCATGGAGCGGGGCCCAAGGGCAAACCGCGCGGGAACCCAAGGAAGGTCGCATGCTTCAGTCGTCGGAGAACTCGTTCAACCAGAAGGCCGGCTCGCCGGTCCCCAACCCCAACGCTTACAACCCAGTCAAAACCGTCACCGCTCCCGTGGATCAGGCCACCATCGGCCGCACTTTAGTCATCAAGGGCGAAATCAGCGGCTCCGAAGCTCTCTACATCGACGGCCGTATCGAAGGCAAGATCACCATGCCCGAGAGCCGAGTCACCATCGGCCGCAACGGTAAGGTCGACGCCAGCATTCAGGCCCGCGAAGTTGTGGTCATGGGCAAGGTGAATGGCAACATCGAGTGCAGTGACCGCGTCGATATCCGCGCCGAAGGCTCGGTCGCCGGCGACATCTCCACCGTGCGTATCAGCGTCGAAGACGGCGCTTCGCTCAAGGGTGGAATTCAGGTACGCAACGAAGGCAAGCAGAACGCGCAGCCGCAGAAGTCAGCCGAGGCTCCCAAGGCGCTGGCTGCCACAGCCAGCGCGTAATTGGCGGGACAAACGTCTGGGGAGAAATGAGGGGCACGCTCGCGCGTGCCCCTGCTGTTTTCGGTTCAGGAATGTGAAAAAGTGTACACGCCACTCGGCCCCAACAACGACCAGCATCCCAAGCCCACTGCTCTTGCTTCAAGGGTGTTTGAGAATCGCACCTTCACGGCTGCCTGGATGATCTTTTCTCGTTCTTGTGCAAATCTTCGTGTGGCCGATCCACGATGTTCTCCTGGTCTGCTGGGTCTACGGCAGAGACGCGTACTTCCAGCGTGGGATGCGAGTCCTTCCCGGCAAGCCCATCCGGTTCTCCGACGGCATTCTTGCCCCTCAGTTGGCGGACATGGTTACCGGCTTGGGGTTGTTTTTTGCGAGCACGCTTGGCCTGTCGCTCGCATTGTTCCTTGCCCTGCGGTTTTACGAGCGGCATTTTGGAAAGGCGCCCACCCAGCGGTAGTCAGGGTTCACTTCTTCTCCGCCGGCCGTAAATCCAGCGCCGCCGAATTCATGCAATACCGCAGCCCCGTCGGTGCCGGACCGTCCTCGAACACATGTCCCAGATGCGCATCGCACTTGGCGCAGCGAACTTCGGCCCGCACCATACCGTAACTTGAATCGCGCTGCTCGACCACGCCCCCACCCTCGGCAGGCTTGGTGAAACTCGGCCAACCGGTACCCGAATTAAACTTCGTCTGCGAATCAAACAGCGGCGACCCGCAGCACACGCAGTGATACATCCCCGGCTCTTTCGTGTTCCAGTATTTCCCGGTGAATGCACACTCCGTCCCCGCCTCGCGCGTCACATGATACTGCTCGTCGTTAAGCTGCTTTTTCCACTCGGCTTCAGTTTTCACAACCTTCTCTGCCGTCTTTTCAGCCATGAATCAACTCCAGTTCGATGATTTATTCTGCAATGATTAGATGTTCCCAGCCCTAAAAAGTGACATTCCAAACGCAATGCCGTCAGGCAAGCAATTCCTCAATCTGATCCAATTCACCGTCGATCACCTGAAGATGTTGTGGGATCTCCAACTTCGCTTTCTTCCGCGCCGCGATCCTGCGGATGGGCTGAATCCTGGCTCCATGCATCCTGACGAAGCCAGCAACGACAGCCCCGTCCTCTGCGCCGATATCCATCATGGAGAAATCGTTATTCGGGAACCTGGCGGAATGATGGAATTGCTGGCCGACAACAAATACGACGCGGCGGTCGTCCAACTGGAACGCGTAACACGCTCCTTCGTCGTGCTTTTCTCCAAATTCAACCATCGCGTCCGACTGAATCCTAACTTCGCAGGCCGCGTTCTGCCGCAGAGCGCTTTCAAAGCGCCGAATAGCTTTGGCAACGCCTCTTCTAAGATCGAAATACGACCAGAGCAAAATCGGAATGCCGATTCCGAGCCATATCAAACCGGACACGAACCAGCTTGGCCCATGCTTGTCGGCCACGGTCGCTAGCACTGTCAGCCCCCACAAGCTTCCAAAGATGATGACACCCACCAACACCATTCTTGTCCCGAGGACGCTTAGCCGGCGCCTCCTACGAGACACGGCACACCGAAGCAACCGTCTCTCCGCTTCAGCAAGAGGCCGAACGAAAACTTCCATTGTCGCCATTTCTCATCTCTGGAACATTCACTTTCCCACTTCCTCCGCCACCTCCCGATACTTCCCCCGGAAGAACAGCAGCGGCTCTCCCTCCCGCACCACAGCATGCTCAACCGCGGCGATAAAGATGGTATGGTCCCCGGCCACTTCCGCGGAGTGCAGCCGGCACTCCAGATACGCCAGGGATCCATGCAGCATCGGAGTGCCCTGCCTGGTCCGGTCAAATCGCGCCCCGGCCTCGGCCTCCGCGTTCTCATGCGTGCGCTCCGCCCGTGCGTAGTACTCCGAGATCGCCCGCTGGTTCTCGCTGAGCACATTGATCCCGAACCGTTTCTTGGCGTGCAAGTGCGCGTGCGTCCGCGTGCTGTGATCCACACAAACCAGCACCAGCATGGGATCGAGCGACACCGAGGCAAAAGCATTGGCGGTCATGCCATGCACTTCGCCATCCAGGTCGACCGTGATGATCGTCACCCCGGTCGCGAAACACCCCATCGCTTTTCGAAAATCGGCAGAATTCAAGCTCATATCGTAGAGATGTTGCTGGCAACGCCTCTCTCACCACAGTTCGCGGCGCCGCCGGCAGAGACGTAGCAAGCTAGGTCTCTACGATGGACCGCCGCAACCGCCTACATTACCATGCTCCGCCGTTGTATCATTCGATTCACGTGGCCGTTACCTCCATCACGCCCGCCACTTCGGAGCACCGCTCGGCTTGCGCCGCGGCGCTGGCAAAATGGCGCCCCGGCGAGCCGATCTCGCGAGACGCGGCCCTGCAACTGATTCGCTGCCCGGAGGACGATCTCCCCGAACTCCTGGCCGCCGCCCGCTCGGCCAAAGAGCGCTTCAAGCCCGGCGTCATCACATACTCGCGCAAGGTCTTCCTGCCGCTGACCAATCTCTGCCGCGACTATTGCGGATACTGCACCTTCCGCCGCGATCCCGGCGACCCCGGCGCGCACACCATGACTCCGGATGAAGTCCTCTCGGTCGCCCGCGCCGGCGAAAAGCTGGGATGCACCGAAGCCCTCTTCAGCCTCGGCGACAAGCCCGAGTTGCGGTTCCCCGAGATGCGCGACAGGCTGCGACACCTCGGCTACAAGTCGACGCTGCACTATCTTGAAGCCATGTGCGAGCTGGTGCTGCGCGAGACCAGCCTGCTGCCGCACCCGAATCCGGGCCTGCTCAGCGCGGAATGGATCGCTCGTCTGGCCGCTGTCTCCCCCAGCATGGGTCTGATGCTCGAAACCACGAACTCTGCCCTGCTCGCTCCCGGCGCCGCCCACGACAACGCTCCCGACAAAGTCCCGGCCAAACGCCTGCGCACCATCGAAGACGCCGGCAAGCAAATTGTGCCGTTCACCACGGGCTTGCTGATCGGAATCGGCGAGTCGCCGGAAGACCGCGTCGCCACGCTGCTCGCGATCCGCGATCTGCACGACCGCTACGGCCACATCCAGGAAGTGATCGTGCAAAACTTCCGTGTCAAGCCGGCGATCCCCATGGCCGCGTGGCCCGAACCCACCCGCGGCGACACGCTCCGCGCCGTGGCGGTAGCTCGCTTGTTACTCCCCAACGTCAATATTCAGGCTCCGCCCAACCTCTCCGCGCCTTACTATGATGATTTAGTGGATGCTGGCATCAACGATTGGGGAGGAATTTCGCCGCTGACCCCTGACTTCATCAATCCGGAAAAACCCTGGCCCCAGGTGGAGCAACTGCGCCTGCGCACCGAAGCCAAGGGATTCGCCCTGCGCCAGCGTCTGCCGGTGTATCCGGAATTTCTTTCCGCTGTGACTGCCAAGCCCGGGTTGCTGTCCGCAAAATTGCGCACCGCCTCGGATGATCACGGCCTGGCAAGAATCAAGAGGGCGGCATGATCTGCGTCCTCAGCGGCGGCACCGGCGGAGCAAAGTTCGTCGATGGCCTCCGCCAGGTCATGCCCGCCGAGGACATCACCCTGGTCGTGAACACCGGCGATGACCTGCTCTGGTGGGGCCTCTACGTCTCGCCCGACATCGATTCGATCACCTATGTGCTTTCCGGCATGCTCAGCCGCGAGCGCGGATGGGGCGTGAAGGGTGACACCTTCCTCTGCCTGCAGGCCATGGGACAGCTCGGCGAGCCCACATGGTTTCACACCGGCGACCGCGACCTCGCCATGCACCTGCTGCGTTCGCGCCTGCTGGCCGAGGGCAAGACGCTCTCCGAAGCCACTGTGGTCATCTCTGAAAAACTCGGGGTCAAAGCGCGTGTCCTCCCCATGAGCAACTCGCGCGTCGAAACACGCGTGGACACGCCCGCCGGAGAGTTGAGCTTTGAAGAATATTTCGTGCAGCGCTGGTATCAGGACCCGGTGAACTCCGTGCGCTTCGCCGGGGCCTCCGACGCGGAACCCGCGCCAGGCGTAATCGATGCCATCGTCTCCGCCGACGCCGTTCTGATCGCCCCGAGCAATCCCATTACCAGCATTGGCCCGATACTCGCCGTGCCCGGCATTCGGGACGCTTTGCAGCGCGCCCATGGAAAAATTGCCGCCGTCAGTCCCATCGTCGGCAATGCTCCCGTGGCCGGTCCGGCGGGAATTCTGATGGCCGCGCAAGGACTGCCGTGCTCGATCGCCGGCGTCGCCCAGGCGTACGAGGATTTTCTGGACGTCCTGATCTGCGACACGCGTGACGCCCGCGCCGCCGAATCCCTCCGCAGCAACGGCTTGCGTGTGCAGTGTACGCAAACCATCATGCGAAGCGCCGAAGACAAGGCGGGGCTGGCTCGCGAAGTGCTCTCCTTCGTTGCGCCGGGTCCCCGCACTAGCCATGACCCGCAGCACCACGGCGTCACCTTTCGACGATTGGACCGCCAACCGTGATTCTCGTTCCCGTCAAGAATACGGCCTCGGCAAAACAGCGCCTGGCCGCGGTTCTCGATCAGCCTTCTCGCACCGCACTGGCGCAGGCCATGCTCCATGACGTGCTCACCACTCTGCACAAATGGAAAACCCGGCCACCCGTGGCGGTCGTCACCAGTGATCCATTCGCGGTAAAGCTGGCCACGGAATATGAGTTCGAAGTCATCTCCGACCCGGACAATCCCGGAGAAACCGGCGCCATCGAGATGGCCACTCGCATCTGCCTCGAGCGCGGCGCAGACAGCACGCTTGTGATCCCCGCCGACATACCGCTGATTGAGGCGTGGGAACTCGAAGAAATCCTGAAGCACGCGCCCGCCGAAGGCAGCGTTCTGGTCCCTGCCGCCGACGGACGCGGCACCAACGCCGCCTTCCGCCGTCCCGCAAATCTGTTCCCGCTCCGCTTCGGCAACGACAGTTTCAAACCCCATCACGCCGCCGCGCAAGCCACCGGAAAGCCGTGCGTTGTTCTGAACTTCGCTGGAGTCGCGGTCGATGTCGACAACCCCGCAGACCTGCAACAACTCCGGTTACTCCCCGGCGAAAGCCGCGCCCAGCGCCTAGCGCGGCAATGGGATATCCCGGACCGTCTGCTTGCCACGGGGTCGGATGGGGCATGAGCAAGATGGTTGAGTCCGGGAAGAAATCAGCACCGGGAAAGGAGAGTGCCGAAATCCATAAAGAAGTTCGGTTGCTTCCGATCCCGGTCAAAGACGAAATCCATCCCGGCGATTCCATTGCTGACAAACTGCTCGAAGCCCTGCGCCGACGCGGCCTGCGCCTCCAATCCGGCGACATTCTTGTCGTGAAACACAAAATCGTTTCCAAGGCCGAAGGCCGCCTGATCGATCTCGCCACGGTCCAACCCTCCGCCGAATCCATCGCATGGGCGAAACAGTACGCCCTCGATGCCCGCGTTATCGAATTAGCCCTGCGCGAAAGCCGCGCCGTCATCCGCCGCAAGAACGGCGTCCTCATTACCGAGACGCACCACGGCTTCCTCTGCGCCAACAGCGGCGTCGATGTCTCCAACGTCAACGGAGGCAGGCACGCGCTTCTGCTCCCCGAAGATTCAGACCGCTCCGCTGCCAACCTCCGCCGCTCCCTCAAACGCCGCACCGGCATCGCCATCCCGGTTATCGTTACCGACAGTTTCGGCCGCCCGTGGCGCGAAGGCCTGACGGAGTTCGCCATCGGCATCGCCGGGATGAAACCGTTGCGCGATGACCGCGGCCGCCGCGATTCGCACGGCTACCAACTGCGCGCCAGCGTTGAGGCCGTCGCCGACGAACTGGCCGGCGCCGCCGGACTCGTCTGCGGCAAACTCAATCGCGCCCCCGCCTGCATCGTCCGCGGCTTCCGGTATGACCCAGGCTCCGGCGGGGTCCGAGACCTGCTCCGCCCTGCATCCACCGACCTATTCCGGTAGAACTTCCGCTACACTGTAGGGGCGTTGCTTGCAACGTCTTGCCGCCACCCAAACCCGTACGGGGCGGATAGAGACGTAACAAGCTACGTCTCTACGGAGAGTGTCATGCCCGAACTCGCACCTTCGGAAGTGGAAAACTTCCCCTCGCTCGAATGGTCTGACATCGCCCCGCGCCTGACTCCCGCGCTGCGCTCTTCCCTGGAAAAAGTCCTCGAAACGCAAAACGGCGCTGACCTATCGCTGGAGGACGCCTCTGCTCTAGCCAGCACCGAAGGCCACGATCTCTTAGGCCTGCTGGTCGCCGCCAACATCCTCCGCGCCGAACTCGCCGGGAACATCGTCACCTACGTCGTCAACCGCAACATCAATTTCACGAACATCTGTTTCGTGGGATGCAAATTCTGCGCCTTCAGCCGCGGCCCGCGCGAGTCCGACACCTACTTCCTGACTCTCGATCAGATGGCACAAAAAGCGGTAGAAGCCTGGCAACTCGGCGCTACCGAAGTCTGCATTCAGGGCGGATTGCCCCGCGATCTGCCCAAGTTCCATTATCGCGATATTCTCCGCGCCGTGAAGAACGCCGTCCCGCGTATGCACATTCACGCCTTCTCGCCGATGGAAATTGTTTACGGCGTCGAACTCACGGGCGTGCCGCTGGCCGATTATCTTTCGATGCTGCGCGACCACGGCCTGGGCACGCTCCCCGGCACCGCCGCCGAAATCCTCGACGACGAGATCCGCCACATTCTCTCGGCCAACAAACTCTCCACCGCGCAGTGGGTCGAAGTCATCCGCACGGCGCACCGCTGCGGCATTCGCACAACTTCGACACTCATGTACGGACACGCCGAGACTCCCGCGCACTGGGTCCGCCAGATGCGGTTGTTGCGCGACATTCAATCCGAAACCGGAGGCTTCACCGAATTCGTCCCCCTCGGCTTCGTCCATCAGAACACGTTGCTCTTCCACCAAGGCCTGGCGCGCACTGGCCCGACGCTGGCCGAGCATCTGAAAGTTCATGCGCTCGCTCGCCTGCTCCTGGCCGGATCGATCAACAATATTCAGGTTTCGTGGGTGAAGCTGAACCGCCGCCTCTCGCAACTCTGCCTGCACGCCGGCGCTAACGATTACGGCGGCACTCTGATGGAAGAAAATATTTCCCGCGAAGCCGGAGCCACCGCCGGCCAGTACACCAGTCCGGAAGATTTTCAATCGCTGATCCTTGAAATGGGCCGCATTCCCGCCGAGCGCAACACGACTTACTCCCGCATCAAGATCAAGCTCCCGCTGAATCCAGACGAATGCACAGCCGAACAATCGCTCGAGGCTGAATTCGCATGACCACGCCCGCGAATCCCTCTGGCACTCGCCCCATCGCAGTCATCGGAGGCACCGGTCCAGCCGGCATGGGACTCGCCCTGCGCTGGGCGCGCGCGGGAGAAAGCGTCATCATCGGCTCACGCAACGAGGAACGCGCCCAGCAAAGCGCCGCCGCCATTCAGCGCAGAGCCGGCCCGGAGGCCAACGTCTCCGGCATGGAAAACAGCGCCGCCTGCGCCGCCGCCGACATCCTCATGCTGACCGTGCCCTTCGAGGGCCAAGCCACGCTTCTCAAGCAACTCCAACCCGCCATGACGGCAGGCAGCATTCTCATCGACGCCACGGTTCCTCTAGCAGCCAGCGTCGGCGGACGCGCGTCGCGCACGCTCGGCGTCTGGCAAGGCTCCGCCGCTCAACAGGCCGCCGAGCTCGTGCCCAAAGAAGTGAGCGTAGTGGCCGCTTTCCACAACGTCTCCGCCGAGGTGCTCAATGGCGACGCTCCGCTCGACTGCGACGTGATTGTCTGCAGCAACGATGCCGACGCCGCTCAGCTCACCCGCGAACTGGCAGCCAAGATTCCCGGCGTCCGCGCCCTCGACGGTGGGCCACTCCAAAACGCCCGCATCGTCGAGCAGATCACCGCCCTGCTCATCGGCATGAACATCCGCTACAAAGGCCACGCCGGAATCCGCATCACCGGCCTGCCGCCCACGGCTTATCGCTAAGCCGAAGGAGTCCCTCCTGAGCCAGAACAACCACCTCGACGCCGCCTGGCAGTATCACACCGGCAGCAAGCACTCTCCACTCAGCGTGCGGATGAATCCCCATTTTCTGGACTGGGAGAACAAGCCGCTGTTGTTCAAGATTTATCCCACGCTCGAAGTCCTGCGTCTGCCTAGAGATTTCCGGGAGACCGGCCGTGCCGCACTCGACGCCATCGCGGTTCCCGGGCGTCCAGCTTCAGCCGAGGCCATTCCCAATCTTGAGACCTTGGCGCAACTCCTCTTCTTCTCCGCTGGGGTCGTTCGGAGCAAGAAACAGGAGCAAGTAGAGACCTTCTTTCGCGCCGCGGCTTGCACCGGCGCGCTTTACGAAATCGAACTCTACGTAGTCTGCGCGGATCTACCGGGCGCCAAGGATTCTGCTGGCCTCTCGGCTGGCGTCTATCATTTCGGCGTCGCTGAGTTCGGCTTGCGCCGACTGCGGGCCGGCGACTTCCGGCAGACACTAGTCGAAGCCACGACCAGCGATCCATGCCTTGCCCATGCTCCAGTAATCATCATTTGTACGGGCACATACTGGCGCAACGCCTGGAAATATCGTTCCCGCACCTATCGCCACTTCGGTTGGGATAACGGCACCATTCTTGCCAATCTTTTGGCGATGTCCGAAGCCTCGAATCTTCCTGCCCGGATTGTGACTGGGTTCGTCGATTCTCAAATCAATGAGTTGCTCAGCCTCGACACCAGACGCGAAGTGGCATTCTCTCTGGTTTCGATCGGGCATCAGCAATCGACCCCGTCCCGTTCGCCGCAAATTTCGCCTCTCCACCTTCCGATCGTCCCCTACTCGAAGGAAGAGGTCGACTATCCCGCGATGCGCAAAATGCACGAGGCCTCTTCGCTTGATTCCGCCAACGAGGTCGCCGCCGTGCGCGGCAAGACGCCTTCGAACGACTTTCCCCCACCCCCAGGGACAACCGCATTGTTGCAGCTAGCCAACGATTCCATTCCTCAAGACTCCATCGAGAAAGTGATCTCCCGCCGCGGTTCCACTCGCCAGTTCTCGCGCCAATCCATCACCCTGCCGCAGCTGTCCCTCGTGCTGGATAGGGCCACTCGAGGAATTCCCGCCGACTTTCTCGATCCCTTGGGAACTCGCCTCAATGATCTCTATTTGATCGTGAACAATGTCGACGGTCTTGCCGCCGGAGCCTACGTCTATCACGGGGAAAGGAAGGCTCTCGAACTGCTGAAACCTGGGGACTTCCGCGACAAGGCTGGTTTTCTGGGACTCGACCAACAGATTCCCGCCGATGCAGCCGTCGACGTGTTCTTCCTCGCCGATTTGAAGAAGATTCTGGAGCGCTACGGGAACCGTGGATACCGCGCCGCGCAACTGGAAGCCGGCATTCTGGGGGGCAAGCTTTACCTTGCAGCGTATGCTCAGCGCCTCGGCGCCAGCGGCCTGACCTTTTACGACGATGACGTGGTCAATTTCTTCTCGCCCCACGCCAGGGGTAAAAGCGCAATCTTCCTGGTTGCCCTCGGTCGCAGCGCGCTTCGTAAGTAAACCATTGGCTTGCACACCTTAGCGTCTTCATCATTTCCCACCCAGCAGCAAAGTGCTATGCTGTCGCGCATGGAAAACCATCCCATCAGCGATGTCGGGGGAACCTCCGGCGGTCTCGGTCAATTTCTGCTCGGTTTTGCCATGGCGTGTGTTGGCGGATTCCTCATCACCAATCAAGTGACCGTGGTCAGTTCTTACTGGAACTTCTGGGGAGGCAACAGTTTCGGCATCACGCTTTTGCCTATGCTGTTCGGTGTGGGGATTCTTTTCTGGAATGGCAAAAGCACTATCGGATGGATTCTGACCGTTGCCGGAGCCCTGTTCATCTTCGCGGGCATCATCGCCAACATGCACATCTACTTTCGCGGAGCCACCCTTTTCAACACCATGGTGATGCTGATTCTGCTGGTGGGGGGGCTGGCTCTGATTGCGCGTTCGCTCCGGCCGCATAGCCCGAAGCCAAGCCAGTAATTCGCGTCAGCGACTTCTGCAAAATTACTTTGCCAAGTGCAATATTTCCCGCCCTTCCTGCCGTTGACATCACCCTCCCCAAGCCATAGCATCCTCTGTTACCCGTCGCGTTCGCTCCCGCGGAATGGGTAGGCATTAGTAGAGCAGGTACCCATCCCCACGCGAAGCTATAACGAGACGATCATTTTCAGTAACATACGAGCAAACCAAGATCGGGAACCGGGTCGCCGGGGAACCACCTGGCGGGAGTGTACGTAACAGAAGACATGGAGTGCGCGTTATGAGCAAATTCATCGACGGCATTAAGCACGTTATCATCGAAGACGACGATCCCACGCCCGAAGCGCAAAAACAAGCGCAGGTGCATGCCCAGTCCCACACAGAAGCAGCAGCCCCTGTCGCCACGCCAGTCGCGGCTTCCACTGACAGCTCGGCGTATCAGACGATGAGTGGCCAGCCGATGAGCGAAGAGACGGAACACGTCTACCAGAGGATTCTGGCGAAAACGAACTTCGCAGCGACGCAGGTCTCGGCCACCATCCACAAGTATCTCGATCCACTCTCGGCGATTCCGTCCCTGGATGAGCGCACCAAGTTCAAAACCGCGGTAATTCAGGCGAAAGCGCAGGAAGGCCTCTCCCAGGAAAAGATTCTGGCTACTTTCGACGGCCTGAAAGTCGCATTGCAGAACGAGCAGGAGTCGTTTGCCAATTCGGCGGCAGCCACCAAGCAGAGAGAGATCGACGATCGCCAGAAGAAAGTACAGGACGTCACCGACGCGATCGCGCAGAAGCAGAAAGAAATTGCCCAGCTCCAGCAGCGACTCTCGGATGTCACCACCGAACTGGTGGGAGCACAGGGCAAGATTCAGCGCGCCGAATCGCAGTTCGCGATCGCGGTCCAGCGACGCGCTCTTGAAATCGATCAGGAGAAGGCCAAGTATGTCAGCCTTCTCCAGGGATGAGGAACCATGAGCATAACGCCTTCCACTCCTACGAATCTCGGCGATGAATTGAAGTCTTTCTGGTCGCGCCCGGAGGGCAAAACCGGAATGATATTCATCGCGTTGGCGGCGGCCGCGGCGGTCTATGGCTGGGCCCAGATCGTGCCCTTCATCGTCTCCATGTTGGCCGATACGCTGCACATGGTTTATCTGGCGGGGATTCTGGCTGCGGTGCTGTTCGTGGTTTTCAGCAGCCGCACCCATCTGCTGTTCCGCCTACTCATGCGGTGGATTACTGGGATGATCATCAATATCGATCCCATCGGGATCCTGAAAGATCACCTGTCGCAGATGCGCAAGCGCCGCGACGTAATGTCGCAGCAGATCAGCAACGTCAGCGGCCAGATCCAGTACCTGAAGAACGTCATCGACAAGAACCAGGCCATGGCCAATGAAAACATGCGCCTGGCGGCCCATGCCAAGAAACTCGCCACCAGCACCGCCGATCAGAACGAGCAACTCCGCATGGCGCTGCAGATGAAGGCCAAGGCCAATCAGGCCGGGCGGCTGCAGAAGTCGAACCTCAGCTATCAGCAACTGCTCAGCAAGCTGCAAAACATCTACGACCTGCTCAGCAAGTGGGCGGTCCACATCGACTTCTACATCGAAGACACCGACAACGAAGTCAAGCAAGCTGAAATCGAGTACAAGACCATCAACGCCGCCTATCGCGCTTATCGCACGGCACTCGCTGTCATCAAGGGCACAGGCGACGAAAAAGAACTCTACAACCAGACCATGGAGCACCTCGCCGAAGAAGCGGGACGCAAACTGGGAGAGATGGAAGACTTCCAGCGCCTGGCGCAGAACTTCATGGACACGATCGATCTGGAAAACGGTGCAGTCGAGACCGAAGCCCTCGAGAAACTCGATGCCTACGAGCAGAAGCTGCTCACTTCCGGCGCAACCGACACGGCATTCCTATTGCCCGGCGCAACCGCGGCACCGGTGCCGGTTCCGGCGGCAAAGAGCAGCGACGCTCCGCCGGCTGCGAAAAGTGCGGGCGATTACGGGGACATGTTCAAGTAAATGAATTTCTAAGCAAGACTTGGATCCGGGGAGGAAACGCAAGGCATGGCACATCTCAAGACTGGCCCAAAAATCATCCTGATCATTCTGCTCGTGGTGGCCTTCGTGTTTGGTCTTCGCAAGGCTGCGGAACTTGGCTGGATTCCCACTCCGGGCGTGATGAAAGCGCTCGTACCTGAAAAGGCAGCGTTGCCGGACGTCAAAGAAGCGCTGGTGCAGAACGTGGAGCCAGTGGCGCTTCCCGCGACGACTGCCGCGAGCGTACCCGCAACCTTGATTCGCGGCGAAATCTGGGAATGGAATGCGCAGATCAACATGATCTACGCCAACGGCGGAGCCAACACAACCAAAGGCTCGCTCATGGAAAAGCACGGCGTCAACCTGATGCTCGTCCGTCAGGATGACACCGGCAAAATGCAGGAAGACCTGATCGCTTGTGCCCGCGAGATCTCGAGCGGTTCGACGCAATGTTCCAACGGCGCGAACTTCGTCGTCATCATGGGCGATGGCTCGGGACAGTTTCTAGCAGCGGTGAACCCTCAACTGAAGAAACTGGGGAACGAGTATCAGGCCAAGGTGATTGGAGCGACCGGCTACAGCCGCGGCGAAGATTCACTCATGGCGCCGCCCGAGGTAAAGAGCAATCCTCAGGCCGCGAAAGGATTGTTGGCGGAAGGCGTGTTGCGTGACGGCGACTGGAACATCGCCCAGAAATGGGAGGGCGACAACAACATCAAGAACAATCCCGACGAGAAGACGTGGGATCCAGACGCGGTCAACTGGCTGAACGCTTCCGACTACAACGTAGCGGCAGCCGACTACGTTGCCGGGAAATGCGACGACCGCAAGGTCGTGAAAGACGGGCATCTCACGGGAGAAACCAAACACGTCTGCGTGAATGCGGTCGTGACCTGGACCCCCGGCGACGTCACCATCGCCAAAGGCAAGGGTGGCCTAATCAAGGTCGTCAGCTCCAAGCAGTATCGTTCGCAGATGCCGGCCGTGATTCTCGGTCCCAAGAACTTCTTCGAGCGCAATCGCGCCGAAATTGAAGGTATGCTCGCAGCGACGTTTGAAGCCGGCGACCAGGTCAAGGCGTTCGATCAGGTGCTGCACAAGGCCTCCGCCATCAGCGCCAAAGTCTATGCCGATCAGGACGAAGCCTACTGGTACAAGTACTACAAAGGCGTAACCGAAACCGACGCCCAGGGCCTGAAAGTAGACCTCGGTGGTTCGACGGTCAACAACCTCGCCGACAACCTCATCCTCTTCGGCCTGGAGCCCGGCACCAACGACAACTTCCGCTCGACTTACACCGTCTTCGCCAACATCGCGACTCAGCAATATCCCGCGCTGTTCAAAGACACCCCGATCCCCGACGTGAAAGACATCGAAGACAAGTCTTATATCACTGGGGCGCAGGCGCGTATGAGCAGCGGCGGCGCCGAAGGCGAAGCGCCTCAATATGCTGCCAATGAGACGGGCCCAGTGGTTTCGAAGCGTTCGTACTCCATCAACTTCGACACCGGCAAAGCCACATTAACGACTGAAGGCGTGCGGACGATGTCGGAACTAAAGGATTCGCTCGCCATCACCGGCCTGTTCATTCAGGTCGACGGCTACACCGACAACACCGGCAGTGAGGGAGTGAATCAGGCGCTCTCCGATGCCCGCGCCGCTGCCGTAAAAGACTGGCTGCAGAAGCATGCGCCGCGCAACTTCCCCGACAATCGCTTCAAGATCGCCGGCCATGGCTCGCAAAATCCGGTGGCGACCAACGACACGGCCGCCGGCAAGGCCGCGAACCGCCGCGTGGAGATCACGCTGCTCGGCAGCTAACAAGCACAACGGAATCGACCAAGTTGTCATTCCGAGGAGCGCAGCGACGAGGAACCTGCTGTTTGGAGCAGCCAGGCAAAAGCAGATTTCTCGTTTCGCTCGAAATGACGACGGCAAATACAGATGAATCAGGCGCTTGAGGTTTTATCACCCAATCGGGTGATCTCCAAACAAACCGTCCGGTGGCTGGTCGGATTCCAGCTGCTGATGCTGTTTTTCATCTGGGTCTTTTCCCCGACCGTTTTCCTGCCTAAGCCGAAAGAAGTCTGGCAGGCGCTCGGCGAAATGTGGATGGAAGGTCTGGGCGGCGAGCTGATCACCAGCTTCTACCTGAATCTGGAAGCGATCGCCTTGGCCACCCTGCTCTCGCTGCTGATGGCCTACCTCACGGTCATCCCCTTCTTTCGTCCGATCGTTACCCTGCTCAGCAAGCTGCGTTTCCTGTCCATGGTGGGCCTGACGTTTTTCTTCACCCTGATGGCCAGCACCGGGCATGCACTCAAACTGTATCTGCTGGTCTTTTCAGTGTCTGTCTTTTTTGTCACCGGCATGGCTGAGGTCGTCGCCAGCATCCCCAAAGAAAGGTTCGATCTGGCGCGCACGCTGCGCATGGGCGAATGGCGCGTGGTCTACGAAGTGGTTGTGATCGGGCAGGCCGACAAGGCGTTCGAAGTTCTGCGCCAGAATGCCGCCATGGGATGGATGATGCTGACCATGGTCGAGGGCATCTCCCGCTCCGAAGGCGGAGTGGGCGCAATGCTGCTCAATCAGAACAAGCATTTCCATCTGAGCGCAGTCTTCGCCATTCAGCTGACCATCCTGCTGCTTGGCCTGGGACAAGACTATGCGATCGGGTTGCTGCGCAAGGTGTTCTGTCCGTACGCGGATCTGACTTTGGAGCGGAAGTAAGAAAACGACATCATGCCCTCGTACACCTACGGAAAAACGCTGCTAAAGGTGGATGACGTCTCCCTCGAGTACGACGGCCGTCCCATCCTGAAACACGTCAGCGCGGAAATCAAAGACATCGTCTGTACCGATCACGTCCAGGGCCAGGTCGTCGGATTTCTCGGCCCCAGCGGCATCGGCAAAACGCAGCTATTCCGTATCATTGCCGGACTCAACCACCCAACCTCCGGCCGCGTCACCATTAATGGCCTCGACCGCCCGGTGCTACCCGGTGAAGTTGGGGTCGTCGCCCAGGACTATCCTTTGTTCGAGCATCGCACGGTGATGTCGAACCTGCTGCTCGCAGCGCGCCAAAAAGAAAAAGATGACAAAACCGCGCGCGATAAAGTCATCCAGTACCTGACCGAGTTCGACCTGCTCGACAAGGCACCTCTCTACCCGGTGCAGCTATCCGGCGGACAGCGCCAGCGTTGCGCCATCATCCAGCAAATCCTTTGCTCCGACCACTTTCTGCTGATGGACGAACCCTTCAGTGGTCTCGACCTGCTCATGCTGGAAAAAACGAGCGAGTTGATCCAGAAGGTCGCCAACATGGATGACCTCAACACAATCATCGTCGTCACCCACGACATTACCGCCGCGGCGGCGGTCGCCGACCACCTCTGGCTGATGGGACGCGATCATGACGCCAAGGGCAATCCCCTGCCCGGTTCGCATATCGTCGAGACCTATGACTTGATCCAGCGCGATCTCTGCTGGCATCCCCAGATCATCACCCAGCCCAAGTTCATGGAGTTCGTCCGCGAAGTGAAGGACCGTTTCCGCAGCCTTTAGCCGCACGTCCTACCGCAAACAGCGGTATATCGCCGAAGGTCGAGTTCCAGCCAGTTACTGCGGCGCTGTGACATCGAGCCGATGTGCCGTCTGACTTGCGGTAAGAACCAACAGGCGTTTCCCGTCATCTGGATGCCAGATCTGCACGGACGAAGATCACGCGGATTCCGCGCTCAATCCGGGGCCACCGGCGCCGTCATCTCCTCCGACGGTTCTCCGCCCGCCATCGCCTGCGCAACGATCAGCTTCCGCGCTTCCACTCGAATCTTCGGCAATTGCACGCTGAACCACCACGCTCCCATCACCGACGCGAACCCACCCATCGTCACCGTCAGCGGCGCGCCTAACCGGTCGGACAACGCTCCGCCCAGTAGCGCTCCGAGCGGCGCCATTCCCATAAACATCATCGAGTACACCGCCATCGTCCGCCCGCGCAGCGCGTCCGGCACCATCACCTGGATCAGCGTGTTCGACGACGCCATCTGCAGCATGATGAAATATCCCACCGGCATCAGCAGAAGCACCGACAGCCAGAACGACCTCGAAAACGAAAACAGCATCAGGCTCACACCAAACCCCGCGCAGCATAGCGAGACCCACGTTCCCAGTCCCTTGACGCCGGATCGCACCGCCAAAGTCAGCGCCCCCAGCAGCGCTCCCACGCCCGCCGCACCCATCAGAATCCCCAGCCGCACCGCGCCCAGATCGTGCGACCCGATCAGCGACGCGAATTCCTGCCCGCCGTGATGCAAGATTTTGTCGGCAAAAATCGGCATTAGCACTACGTAAGGCATCCCAGTCACGCTCACCAGGCCCAGCAGAATCATCAGCGCGCGAATCGGCGCCGTCCGGTTGACGAACTGAAAGCCTTCGACGATGTGCTCCAATGGCGACGTCTTCGCCGAAACCCGCGGCGGAGCGTGCACATTCATCAGCATCAATCCGACAATCACCGCGATATAACTCACCCCGTTCGCGAAAAAGCACCAGCCCTCGCCCAGTTTGGCCACCAGAACGCCCGCCACCGCCGGCCCAATCACGCGCGCGCCGTTGAACATGGAAGAATTCAGCGCGATGGCGTTCATCAAGTCTTCCTTGCCCACCATGTCCACGAGGAACGACTGCCGTCCGGGGATATCGAATGCGTTCACGACCCCCAACAGCGCCGCCAGTACGAACACGTGCCACACTTGCACCTTGTGCGTTAGGGTGAGCGCCGCCAGCACAAATGCCAGCAGCATCGACGCGACCTGCGTACCGATGACCACGTGCTTGCGGTTGCTGCGATCCGCCACAATCCCGCCGAGCGGCGCAAACAGGAACACCGGAATCTGGCTGGCAAATCCCACCGCACCCAGCTTCAAGCCGGAACCCGTGAGCCGGTAAACCAGCCACGACTGCGCCACGGTCTGCATCCATGTGCCGATCAGAGAAATGAGTTGTCCGCTAAAGAATAGCTGGAAGTTGCGATGCCGCAAGGCGCGTCCGGCCGCTTGCCAGCGCAATCTGGGGCTCTCGGCCGCAGCTCCGCTCGCCGCAACATTTTCTTGGATGGGAATTTTCGGCTCAGCCACGTTTAATTCTTTGGATGACAACGCATCATCGCGCGCACCACTATATCGTGAGCGTTTGCCCTAAGCAGCGCAAACCGGCTCACCGCTCGGCCGACTTTTCCACAGCCCGGTCTCCATTCGGCGGCCACTCTAGCTCTTGCTCCTGCGTCCAAGTCTAACCCTGTGAATGGTTTGGGATGGTTCCCGATTTGCCTTCATTTGGACCTTCTCTTATGGCTCGCGGTGCGCTAAAGTAACGCCTGCGCTTTCGATTGGGCCAGGAAGTCACGCGACATGACCACTCCTCCAGTTGGAATTGAACGCCGTGTCGGACAGCGGTTCCCTTACCTTCTCCCGCTTTCGTTGCGCCAGCCTGGAACCTCCGTCGAGGGCGTCGGATTCACCCAGGATCTCAGTTCCCGCGGAGTCTTCTTTTTTACCAACGCTGCACTGACCGAAGGCTCCGAAATCGAGCTGACCCTCCGCATGCCTTCCGAGATCACCTTGGGCGAGAGTATGCCGGTACGCTGCCGTGGCCGCATTTTGCGGGTAGTCCGGCCCGCCGCCTCCGCTGCCGATGGTTCGGGAACGGCCAACACGGAAACAAAAATCGGCGTTGCCGTGCGCCTCGAAGGCTACGAATATCTCCCCGAATCTTCAGAGTCTTCCGCCGCCTTCCCGCGTGTCTCTGCCCTCCACTCCCACCGCGACGAGGACCAGCCTCTGGCCCACTCCTCTGCCCGTCCAGTTCTGGGCTCGCCCCAGGGGGGTTAGTCCTGAAAACGCGCTTCGCAGCGCCCCATCCGCACCCGGCGTCTTATTCTCGTCTCTCCTACCCTCCAGCAAGGTCCTTTTCACGCCCCTGGCAAAACATCTTTCCAACTTTCCCATCCTGGCTTACAATGATCGCTAACAGAGGCGGTCAGCCTCGGGCTTGTCTACGTTGTGTATTCCCCTCAGGTATGGATCAGGCAGTTGCGTTGTCTTCACTTTCACGCGGATGGCGTGCGGGTTCGGTTGTGTGTTACCTAGGTCACTTGGCGAGGAGTGCGTTCTCTTTCTAACATGCAAACACCGAGAGAATTTAGCGAGAACCGCGCTATGCATGGAATTGGCGTCGCCCTCCTGACCGAGGACCAGGGCCACTTATCCGCGCTGCAAAATCGTCTGGAAGCGACGCGCTTGGGACAGGCGGTCTTCAGCCACGTCGGTTTTCCCGCTGGACCCACCGACGCCATTCTCCGCCAGCTTCAGGATTCGCGCGCCGAAGTCGTGATCGTCGACATCCCTTCGCCCGACGCCCAGCGCGCCATCCGTACCATCGAACTGATTCGCGCCACCACTCAGCAGATTGGCATCTTCGCCAACGGTGACATGACGCATCCGGCCAGCATCGTGGCCAGCATGCGCGCCGGCGCCAGCGAGTATTTGGATCATTCCGCCGGGTCCGAACCCTTGCTCGAAGCTCTCACCCGCTTCAGTTCCTCCCGCACCCGCAGTCTCGGAGGCGCTGGCAAAGCCCGGGTATTCACTTTCCTCAGTGCCAAAGGCGGCGCGGGATGCACCACCGCAGCCGTCAATACCGCCATGGCACTGCAGCAGTCTCATGGCGATGTCGTTCTCGTCGACTTTGCGCCCATCGGCCACGCTTCCCTTCATCTGAACTTGTTGCGGCCGCAGTTCGGCGTGCTCGACGCTCTGCAGAATCTTCACCGCCTCGACGTCTCGTTGCTCGATGGCCTCATGACCCCTACCAAGGAAGGCTTGCATCTTCTGGCCGGGCCGCAGCAACCGTATCCGACCGAACCCACTCCGGGCGAACTGGCCCGCCTGTTCGATCTGCTGGTCAATCACTACCGCTTCGTGGTCGTCGACGCCTCCAGCCGCCTCGACCCGACCACCCGCCTGCTTTCCGACCTTTCCAACGCCGTGCTCGTGGTCGCGCAGACCGATGTGGTTTCGTTGTGGAGCGCCGGACGCATTCACGGCTTCCTCGAAGAAGGCAGCGGACGCGACCGCCTGCGCATGGTTTTGAACCGCTATAAGAAGATCCCCGGCTTCACCGAGGAAGATGTCGAGCAGGTAACCAGTTGCAAGGTATTATGGAAGATCCCCAACGCTTTCCAGGCCGTCTCGCCTTCCATCGACCACGGCACTCCGGTCGTCCTGCAGGATGGCCCTGAGATCAGCCGCTCCTACCGTGCCCTGGCGGCCACATTGGCCGAAGCGTCCTCCAACTCCGACGGCAGCCCCGACCTGGTCTACGGCGCGGAAGGTGCCCGCAAAAAGGCCCCCGGCCGCCTGAACCTTTCGCCCGCGCGCGCGGGACAATAACTCCCTCGTCAGGCTACTTCCTCTCCACCGCCTGCGGCGCCGCATCCTGCGGAAACATCTTGAATAGCACTTCCTGCGAGTGCGCCGTGACTTTCTTGTTCACATCGCTCGCGTTCTCGGTCAGCGTGCCCTTGAGCACAAAATAAGCCTCGTCCCCCGGATTCTTCCCCTCGCCGCGCTCGATCGTCCCCTTAAAGTCGAACGCCACCCCGTGAACAACTTCTGTGGTGAAACTCAATTTGTTCCCCTCCAGTTTGCCGCTCTTGAAAAACTGGTCGAGAAACGCTCCCTTGTCGCTCTCTCCGTCGCCGAATCGCGAAACGAATCCCGTGACATGCCCGGCGTCCTCCACCGACACCTGCACGAATTCGCCTTCTTTTAAAAATGTGTACATCCCCGAATACGCGGGCCCATGGTTCGCGTCCTGTTCCGGAGCTGGCGCCGGCGCACCGGACTTCGCCCCGGCATCCCCGGAGGGTTTCGCCTCCTGCGCGCGCAGGTCCGTCGAATTCAATACTCCCCACCCGACCGCCATTGCGAATACGAAGATGCAGTAGATGTTTCTCATGACACCGCCTGTGTTCATCGTACTCCGACCGCACTGTGCATCCAAACTGGGCAAAGCAGCGCCGCACACAAAAAGGCTCCAGCCCCGCGGCTGAAGCCTTCCATTCTCTGAGGTCGTGCCCTACTTCTTGGTCGCCTTCGCATCCATGAAAGGCATCCAGTTCGTGCCATCCATCGATACCTCAAACTTGAGACTGTAGCTTGTCGGCGTCAGTACCTTTATCGTCATCTTCTGCTTGATCTCCTGCCCGCCGTAGTTCTGTGAACTCGTCCACGTCCAGGTATCGCCGCTGACGGTGCCCTTCGAATTCTCGCGTCGTCCCTGGCTGTTGAACTCGTTGTAGGTATACACATTCTCGTCGGTGTCGTAGCCCATGAACGAAGTTGCTTTGCCATCGCCGCCCAATTCCGGCGGCATCTTGAAGTCGGAGCGCCCTTCGACGAAAAAATTGCCCGGCATCCATTCCGTCGTGTCGCTCGAACTGAATTTTCCGCCCGCGCCCCACGGACCCTGCGCGATCGTGCCCTCGACCGTCCAGGTTCCCACGAAGTAGTCGAGCTTCTTCACTTCGGCACCGGGCTTGGGCGCCATCTGCGCCCAGGCAGAGGCCGTAAACAGAACCAGAGTCGAAACCAGAACTGCCTTGAGATCCATGTGCGTAACTCCTTGGTGGAACGCTTTGAGCCCTTAGCTCTTGGCCTTTCGCTAAAAGCCAAGAGCTAACAGCTGATCTTCGGATCGTAGTCGGCCCAGACACCTCTGCCCAGTGCGATTCGTCAGGCGCAGCCCATGACAATTGTCACGCCCGTGGGACTACTTCCCCTTCGAAGCCTTGCCGTCCATCACCATGGTCCACTTGCTCCCGTCTTGTGACATCTCATACGAGAAGTCGTATGACGTCGGGGAAGTGATCTTCATCTTGAACCGCCCCTTCATGGTCGTGTCGCCCATCTTCTCGTCGTTCGTCCAGGTCCAAGTGTCGCCATCCACCGAGCCCTTGGAGTCCGTAAACTCGCCCCAACTGTTGAACTCGCGATAGGTATAGGTCTTGTCGTCTGTGGAATATCCCATGACGGTAATTCCCGATCCATTTCCCATGGAACTCTTGAAGTCGGCATGGCAGACGATGAAGAATCCGCCTTCCATCCACTCGCACTTCTCGGTCTCGGTCATCTTGCCGCCCGGGCCCATTGCACTGGGCTTCATGTCGCCATCCAGCGTCCATGAGCCGGCAAACATGTCGAGTTTCTTGGGTTCCGGCCCCGGCTTCGGCATCTCCATCTGCGCCAGAGCTGCCGCCGCCAACCCTAACCACGCCACCAAAATCATCCCTATGCTTTTCATCGTTCGCCTCGAAGTTTCTATTCTTGACTTCTGATCACTGATTTCTACCAGTCTCCCCAATGCGACGCCGTCATCTGTTGAAACTTCATCTTCCATGTGTCCCCGTGCTTCACCCAAACCGTGCTGAAGTGCTGATACCGCGGGGGTGGCCCCTGATCCTCCGTGGCCGGAACGCGCAGCACGACGTTATAGGTCACAATCGCGACGCCGTCGCCTGCCATCACAACCTTCATGTCGTACGGCAACAAATCCACGCCGCCATCCCCGAACTGGTCGAGCATGTCCTGCCGGTCATACAGCTGCCCGTCGAACTCAACGAACGAAAAGTCATCGGTCAGTGTGCGCTTGAAGTATGCGACGTCCCCCTTCTTCGCCGCCTCCACAAAACTCTTCTCGGCGGCCATCAGCGTCTGCTCCACCGGACTCAAAGGCTTAGCCGGCGCGTTCGCCTGTCCGAAACTGGCGACAGTAACCATGCAACCAAGCAAAATCATGAACACCACAAAGCCGTATTTCATTCCCGTCTCCTTATTAAGACTCTGGAAGAAGCAATTTGTCATTCCGAGAGGCCAATCCCGGCAACCCATCCCCACTCTGCTGGTTCTTTTCCTGCCGGTAAGTCTCCAGACCTTCCGGCCCTTTCTTCCGCGCCCGAGCAAACAACTGCGGCCGCTCCCCTTCATACGTCATGAAGGGTACGCCGTACCCGCAAGAATCAGAAATCCGGTCGAGTTCCACGACGATGATCGACCGCATTCGCGTAATCCGGAAAGTGTGCCGCCAGTTCCTCAAACTCCGCTGCCTGCGGCTCAACCACGCGCCCGGGCAGCCGCAAAACATTGGGCGGACCCTGGAATGCGCAGAACATCAGCACAACGCGGCCATTCTCTTTGCTGTGCGCGACGGTCTCAATTCCGCTGCCCGTCAGATCCAGGTAGGCCACAGTCGACGGCCTCAGAATCCGGAAGGAGTCAACCCCCTTGGGCGACACGTTGACGTGACCATTCGCGTCGAGCGGAGCCGAAGCCACAAAGAACATGTGCTGTGCCTGAATGAACTGCGTCGTGGTTTCGTCGAGTGTCGATCCAACTCTGCCCATCACTATCCTCGAATCTTCGGCGCCAGTTCTCTACGCGCCACTTGCACCTGTTCGCCAGTCGCCAGATTCTTCAACGCAAACGCATCCGCCTCCACTTCATTCTCACCCACAATCAGGATGTACTTTGCTCCCGCTTTCGTCGCGGCCTCAAACGATTTTTTCAGCCGGAAGCCATCATCTCCCAACTCGATCACCAGATCATGCCGACGCAACTCCCGCGCCAGGCGCGCAGCCTCGCCATTCATGCCTGCCATCGGAGCCACATACGCATCCGGCTTCCGCAGCACGCCCTCGGCAGTCTCTTTCAAAGACATCACCAGCCGGTCTTCGCCAATCGCGAATCCAATCCCCGGAGCCGCCGGCCCGCCCAAGGCCTCCGACAGCCCGTCATACCGTCCGCCGCCCAGGATCGCGTTCTGCGCCCCCAGCGCTCCGTGCGTGAACTCAAACGCCGTCCGGGTGTAGTAGTCGAGCCCCCGCACGAGCCGGTCGTTAAGTGAAAATCGAACCCCGACCTTGGTAAGAATGGCTTGCACCGCCTCGAAGTGCTTGCGGGAATCTTCGCCGAGAAACTGGCTGATGCGCGGCAAAGTTTCTATGATCGGCTGATCCTCCGGCACCTTGCAATCAAACACGCGCAGCGGATTGGTCGCCGCCCGCCGTTGGCAATCGGCACACATCGTCGCCGCCACCGGCTGCAGCGCCTTGCGCAGCGCCTCGTTGAACTCGGCGCGGTCGGCGGGCGTGCCCACAGAATTCAACTCGAGATTCCAGTCCGTAATCCCGAGCCGGTCGAGCAGGGTCGCCAGCATCTCCAACACTTCCGCATCCCGCGCGGGCGACTCGCTTCCCGCCGACGCGGGTCCAATGATTTCCGCGTCGATCTGATAAAACTGACGATAGCGGCCCTTTTGCGGACGCTCGCGCCGGAACATCGGGCCAATGCAATAAAGCTTGTTCAGCCCCCGGTCACCGAGTTTGTGTTCGATGTAGGCTCGGACGATGCCTGCCGTGGCCTCGGGACGAAGCGTGAGAGATTGCCCCTTATCGCTCTCCGCTCTTCCTCGATCCTCCCACGTGTACATCTCTTTCGAAACAATATCGGTCTCTTCGCCAACTCCGCGCGCAAACAATTCCGTTGACTCGAAAATCGGCGTGCGAATCTCCTGGAAGTTGTAGGCGCGGAACACATCCCGCACCGCCGCCTCCACAAAGTTCCACAGCGCCGTCTCCGGCGGCAGAAGGTCTCGCGTTCCTCGCACTGCCTTGATCATGTTGCCCCTTTTACTCTGCCATCCTGAGCGGAGCGAACTCGAATGAGTTCGCGCAGTCGAAGGATCCCTGACACTCCGCCGACACTACAAGCCTATCAGGGAGTTCTCGCACAAAATTGTCGGCCGAACGGCGAGCAGGCCCGACGCATCCGGTGCGGCATCGACCCGATAGAGATCCCTCGACTTCGCGCGATAGTTCGCTTTGCCCACCGTCTTGCTCCGCTCCGGATGACACCCTCTCGGTGCTCGGTTGCGCGTTACTCATCTTTCCGTCAAGTAAGAATCCTTATACCCAAGATAATTCCTCGCGTACCGCATAATCGTTTCCTGCTCCGCCGCTTCCAGCTTCCGCCGGAACTTTCCCGGAGATCCCATCCACAACGACCCTGGTTCAACCACCGTCTTCTCCGGTATCAATGTCCCCGCCGCGATGATCGATCCCGCCCCAATCCGAGCGCCATTCAAAATGATCGTCCCCATCCCAATCAGACACCGGTCTTCAATGACGCATCCATGCAGCGTCACCGAGTGCCCCACCGTGACGTACTCTCCCAGATAAACGCCCCACTGCTGCTTCATCCCGTGCAGCACGCTGTTGTCCTGCACGTTGGAGTGAGCCCCAATGCGGATCTCATGCACGTCCCCGCGCACCACCGCATTCATCCACACTGACGCGTGCTCGCCCAGCACCACATCGCCAATGATCTGCGCCGAGTCGTCCACGTAACACGTCGCTGGAATCGTCGGCCGCACACCTTTATAGGGTCGAATCATAGTTTCGGAAGGAAATTGAAAATACCACGAGAACGCATGCTGGCGTAAGAGCGGCCATCGCCGCAGCGATTTCCTTGGCGGAACTCAAGTATCCTGCGTGGTAAAAGCTTTCTATTCTTCGCGAGAAAGCCTGCCCTGAGCGGAGTCGGAGGGTGGGGACTTCTCGCGCTTCCGAAACATCTCTCGCTCACACCCCGACGTATAATGCTGCCAGCTTTTCGCCGATCTACCCATGCACCAACTCTCCAAACCCCTGTCTCCCAGAGTCACCATCGCGACGCTGATCTTCGTCCTCGGCTGTCTCTTGTCGACCGTCCGTATCCTAAGAGACGCCCCCATTCCTGGACACGTGCACACCGATGACGTCGCGAAAAACTCGGACCAGCGATTCGCCGCCCTAAAAGCGGCGCTGCCCTCGCACGGAGTCGTCGGCTACGTCGGAGAATCCGGCAACCCCATCGCCGATTACTATCTCGCTCAGTACGCGCTGGCGCCGCTGGTCATCGATCGTTCCCCAAATCACCCGCTGGTCATTGGCAACTTTCCTGCTTCACCGCCGCCTTCCCCGTCAGACCATCTGCAACTGCTGACAGATTTTGGCAACGGCGTCCTGCTCTTCGCCAACAAGGACGCAAAATAAATGGCGCTCGTGTTGCCTGCGCTCCTTTGTCTGGCGTCCGGACTTGCGCTTGTCTGCCTGGCTTGCCCGCGCCGCGGTCCCATTGCCTCGGATCTGACGCTGCGGGCGTCGCTGTCTGTCGGCTACGGCCTCGGAATCTTCTCCCTGGTTTTCTTCCTCTCGCGGGCGTTCGCGGTCACCAACCTGGTCGCCGTCGATCCTGCGGTCTTCTCGCTGCTGCTCATCACTTTCCTTCTGCTGCGAAACCGGCCCAGGACTCCCAGCACGTCCCCGCCGCCAACCGAGACTCTCGACCTTCCGCGATGGCTCCAACGCATGCTCACCGCCGCATTCGCCGTCTCGCTGTGCGCTGCAGTCTACTCCGCCGTCATGCGCACGCTCACTCATCCCCACGGCGACGGATGGGACGCTTTCTCTATCTGGAATCTCCACGCCCGCTTTCTTTTTCGCGCCGGTCCTTACTGGCGCGACGGATTCAATGCCCTCATTCCCTGGTCTCATCCCGACTACCCGCTGCTTCTTCCCGCGGCCATCGCGCACTTCTGGAACTACCTCGGCTGCGATGACACAACGGTCCCCGCCGTCATCGGCTTTCTTTTCACCTTCAGCACCGTAGGCCTGATGTTCTCGGCTCTGTCCATACTCCGCGGGCGCACCTCGGCCATGCTGGGTAGCCTGGCGTTGTTAACCACACCTTTCTTCGTTGAGCTGGGAACTTCGCAGTACGCCGACGTCCCCCTTTCTTTCTTCGTTCTTGCCACCATCAGCCTGTTCTGTCTTCATGACGATCGTGGTAAGGAGGCTTCGGCCTCACGCCAACCCGGCCTGCTCGTCCTAGCAGGTCTGGCAGCCGGTTTCGCCGCCTGGACCAAGAACGAGGGACTCCTATTTCTCTGCGCGATCCTCGCCGCCCGCGTGCTGATTCTCCTCCGCCCAGAAATCCGCCGTGACCCCTCTCGCGCCGTCCCGCGGGAAAACCTGCCCCGTGAGAATTGGATCGCTCTCGCGACGCATCTCGTGGCCGTCGCACCCGCATTTCTCCTGATCGCATGGTTCAAACACTCCATCGCACCCCCGGGCGACCTGTTCTCCGATCCCGCGACGGCATTCCACAGACTGATCGACCCCACACGATTTTGGGCCATCCTTAGGTGGTATGGAAAAGGATTCTTACGTTTCGGACACTGGCTGCTGATCCCAGGCACGCTGCTGTTGCCCGGGCTTTACTTCGCGACCGGACTCGAACGCACCCGCCGCCCCCAGGCTGGCTTTCGCTCCTCCGTTCTTGCCCTTGTTCTGACCTTCGCCGGATACTTCGCCATCTACCTGATCACCCCCTACGACATCTACTGGCACCTGCGCTTCTCCCTCACCCGTCTATTCCTGCACCTCTGGCCCAGCACAATCTTCCTTTTCTTCCTCGTGTTCCCATGTGGCACGGCCGCCCGCAGGCGTTGACGTTGCGCGGCTTTGACATTGAGGTTGCGGTTCGACGATTCCAAGCGGCACTCGCGCTCCATCGAAGGGACCTGGAAGCGCACAGCCGCCCCAAATCGTCTCAAAATGATCCCTTCCCCCCTTCCCGCGGGCCCCGTTCAGATATTTCGACCACGCCCTCTTGACTTAGGCTCAAATCCTTGTAATAACTATTCGGTCCATCCGGACGGGTTTGGGGGTGTGTCAGTTTGGCAGAAGTAAGACTTCAGGAGGGGGAATCCCTCGAGAACGCACTGCGCCGTTTCAAGCGCAAGGTGCAACAGGAAGACATTATCAAGGAGGTTAAGCGCCACTCCTTTTACCTGAAGCCCGGCGAGAAGAAGCGTGTCAAGGCTGCTCTCGCTCGCAAGCGTGCTCGCAAGAAAACGCGCAAAGAACAGGACTAATAGCAGAGAGCCGCTCCTTCCCGGGGCGGCTCTGCTCAATCTGGCCCCCCACCGTGTTGAGCTGCAGCAGGGATTTTCATACTCATCATCTCCGGCATATAAAGCACGATAGGTTGTACCCACGCCCCTCCTGGTGCGTGGCGGGCCGAGTCCAAGGGGCGGTAAAGAGGGGGAGCAGTAGACAACCTGTATTTTCGGTGAACCACCGGCAGTTCTTTCCCCGCGGGTGGGCGCGCGGAAACGGGCTGAAGGGAGCCATCCTCAATGGAATTTCAGGACAAGGTGCTGAAGTGTATCGACTGTGGGAGTGATTTCATCTTCACTGCCGGGGAACAGCTTTTCTTTCACGACAAACAATTCAAGAACGAACCCAAGCGTTGCAAAGCTTGTAAAACCAAGCGGATCTCCGTGCTCGGCGCGCCGCCCGCGCCCGGACAGAGCTACCGCTACACCAAGGTCGAAACCCAGGCCACGTGCTCGGGATGCGGAAAACAAACCACCGTGCCTTTCCGTCCCACGCAAGGCCGCCCCGTCTTCTGCCGGGAATGTTTTCAGTCTCGCAGGACTGCAGCTTCGGCTTGATTGGGTCGGCATGATCAGGTCGGACCCTGTCTGGGTTACGATAGGGACGTGCCCGGATACTTTGTAGAAAACTTTGGTTGCCGCGCCACTCAGGCTGACGGCGCCGCTCTGGAACGCCAGTTCGAGGAGCGCGGGTTGGTACGCGCTTCTACTCCTGCGCAAGCGTCCGTAGTTGTGATGAATACCTGCACCGTTACCGCAGGCGCGGATCAGGATGCGCGCGCCGCGATCCGCCGCGTGCGCCGGCAGAATCCGGAAGCACGAATCGTGGTTACTGGCTGCTACGCGCAGCGCGCCCCTGAAGAAATCGCGGCGCTGCCGGGCGTGAGTCTCGTCATCGGCAACTCGCACAAGCATCAACTCGCGGAGATTGCACTGGACCAGAGCGTGGAAACTCCGGCGACTGGAACTTTCATTCCGATCGATGTGCTGACAACTGGGCAAGCAGCAGGGGGTGAAGAGCGGTCGCCGATTTTCGTGTCGGATATCTTCGCCCACACGGAACTGCTAGCCGCGCCGGTCTTCGATGCCGCGAACGAACGCACCCGCCCCAACCTTAAGGTGCAGGACGGATGCGACAACCGCTGCTCCTTCTGCGTGATTCCCTACGTGCGAGGCCAGAGCCGCTCCCTCGAGGTCGACCGAATCCTAAGCGAGGTAAACGGGTTGGTGGCGTCCGGCTACCGCGAAGTCGTGATCAGCGGAATTAATTTGGGGAGATGGGGACGGGATCTGGACGGCTACCGGCTTCCGGCTACCGGCTTCCGGATCTTGCCTGCTGATTCAAAAGACGCCTTTCGGACGCCGCGAGCCGGAAACCGGAAGCCCACTCTCGAGAATCTCATTCGCGCCATCCTCTCCGAGACCGCTCTCGAAAAACTCCGCATCTCTTCCGTCGAGCCCATGGACTGGACCGACGAACTGATCTCTCTGGTCGCTTGCTCGCCGCGCATTGCCAAGCACGCGCATGTGCCCATGCAATCCGGCAGCGACGCACTGTTGCGCCGCATGCATCGCAAATATCGTCCGTGGCACTATCGGGAGAAGATCGAGAAGATTCGCGCGGCCATGCCGGCGGCGGCGATCGGCGCCGACGTCATGGTCGGATTCCCCGGCGAAACCGACGCCGAATTCGAGGCCACGCGCCGCATGATCGAAGAACTGCCGTTTACCTACCTGCACGTTTTCACCTACTCGGCGCGCCCTGGAACTCACGCTGCGGCGATGCCGAACCAAGTCCCCGTGCACCTGGCCCGCGAGCGCAACCGCATCTTGCGCGAGTTGGCCGCAGAGAAGAAATTGGCCTTCATGCGCGGCTTCGTCGGCAAAGAAGTCGACGCCATCACGCTGAATGTCGTGGGCTACGACGGCAGCGTCGCATTCACCGAAGCCCTCACCGACAATTACCTGAAGTTGCGTCTGGGCGGACGCCAGGATGCAAATCGCTGGCAGCGCGCGCAGATCGAGGCTGTCGTGGATGGGGCGCTGGTGGGGCGCGAAATCTAAGGTCACACTTGCGCGACTACGCCCGTTCGCACTAGCTGGACGCGGGTTGCAGTTGGGCGGCGATTTTTTCCAGCAGGGCCGACGCGGCTTCGCCGGCTTCGAGCGTGGAGAATTCATTCCCCAGTTCGATGAGCGGGACACTCGCACAGGCATCGCGGAAGGATTTCTCAGTTGCGGGCGAGGCAGTGACGTCCGCGCCTAGCAGCAGCAAATCAAAACGGGAGACTCGCATCAGAATCAGGCCATCGCGCAAGTTGTTGCTGGTGTGGACGTCGTATCCGGCGCGGCGCAACAGTTCGCGGACATAGGTGACCACATCGGTATTGCGGTCGATGCACAGCACGCTGCGTCCCGTGGAGACAGGCTTTTCGGCCTGGACTGGAACGCAGTAGAAGGCAGCGACCGCGTTATCTTCCGACTCATGGGAGTCGAAGAGTTTATGCAGATGCGACAGGTGCAGCACTTTGCGGATATGCTCGGGAACGTCGCAGAGCTTCAGGTCGCCATGCATCTGGCGCGTGCTGGTCAGAGTACGCACCATGGTTCCCAAGCCGCTGCTATCGATGAACACAACCTCGCCGAGATGCAGGACGATCGAGCGCCGGTCGCGTAACAGATGGGCAACGTGAGCGCGCAAGGCTTCGACTTCGCCGCCAGCGACGATGCGTCCTTTGCAACGCACGACAGTGACCCGTCCCACCTCACGTGTTTCCAGTTGTAGCTTCAATCGGTCTCCAGTTAGATAGCGACCGCGACTGCGTTCCTGCGGATGGTTCGCCGAGATTACAAGGGCGTTCGCTGGGTGTCAAGAGAATGCCGAGAAGCGATTGGCGCCCCCTTTTCGTGAAGCAATTTTCTTGCGGGGGCTATAATTGGCGCACCCATGCCTCTGGCCCCTGGAACAAGACTCAGTCAGTATGAAATCCTCTCGCCGCTTGGGGCGGGTAGCATGGGCGAGGTATATCGCGCGCGCGATACGCGGCTGGACCGCGACGTGGCGATCAAAGTTCTGCCGGAGCTGGTCTCGTCGGAACCCGAGCGGCTGCAGCGCTTCGAGACGGAAGCCAAATCGGCGGCGGGGCTGAATCATCCCAACATTCTTGCGGTCTACCAGATGGGAACGTACGCGGGCGTTCCCTATCTCGTGTCGGAACTGCTCGAGGGCAAGACGCTGGCAGAGACGGTGAGGCGCGGACCGCTGCCGTTGCGCAAGGCGATTGATTACGGAGTGCAGATCGCACACGGCTTAGCGGCGGCCCACGAAAAAGGAATCGTTCACCGCGATCTCAAGCCGGACAACTTGTTCGTGACCAAAGAGGGGCGAGTCAAGATTCTGGACTTCGGTCTCGCCAAGGTGGTTCAGCCGAAAGACTCTCCCGCACACGCGGTGCCCACACTCACCATGCCTGGTGTGGCCATGGGAACGGTCGGCTACATGTCTCCTGAGCAGGTGCGGGGACTCGCGACCGACTATCGCACCGATATTTTCGCGTTCGGAGCGATCTTCTACGAGATGGTGATGGGGAAGCAGACGTTCGGCAGGCCCACATCGGCAGATACGATGAGCGCGATCCTGAACGAAGAGCCCACGCCGATGTCGGAGCTGGCGCCGGACACGCCGGTGGCGTTGCAAAGAGTGGTGCTGCGCTGTCTGGAGAAGAACGCGGAGCAACGGTTTCAGTCGGCGTCCGATCTGGCGTTCGCACTGGAAGCGTTGTCGGATCCGGGCGTAACGGCGCCGACCGGCGCGCACGCGATCAAGAAAGATGGCGAAACAAAAGACGAGCCACGTCGTCCACGAACAGCTGCCGCCGCGGCGGCGCTGGCGATTGTTGCCGTCGCGGTGATGCTTATTTATTTTTGGATGAAGCCCGCGCCCGTCCCCAAGGTCGCGAACTACATTCAGCTCACGCATGATGGCCAGCCGAAGTCGCTCATCGGAACCGACGGATCGAGGATTTACCTCGGCGTGGGCGTGGGAAGTTCGGGAAGCTTCGCGTTCCACGGAATTGCGGAGATGTCGGTTGCGGGCGGCGAGCCGCGAAGAATGTCAATCCTGCCGTCTCCGGACATGGTTCCGGTGGACCTGTCCCCGGATGGATCGGAGCTTCTCGTAGTGGATGGACAAGGCGCGCCTCCGCGAGGGCCGATCTGGAGTCTGCCGATTCTGGGAGGCTCTCCGCGCAGACTTGGGGACGCATCGGGAGAAACCGCCGCATGGTCTCCGGACGGCAAGATGCTGGCATATAGCAACCTGAGTGATTTGTTTGTGGCCAAGGCAGACGGAACGGAAGCGCGCAAGCTGCTTACCCTGAAGGGGGACATCAAGAATGTCACGTGGTCTCCGGACAGCGAGTACTTGCGCTTCGACAGCTCGGAGAGTGCTGGGACCATCGGCCAGCAACTGGCTTGGGAAGTGTCGGCGACGGGGACGGACTTGCATCGGCTCCTCGCCGACTGGCACACTCCGCCGGATGAATGTTGCGGCAAGTGGACCGCCGACGGGAAGTATTTCGCTTTTCAATCGAAGAGCCAGATCTGGGCCCTGCCGCGGAAAGGCGGCTTTCTGCATTCGGATCCGAATCCCATTGCATTGACTTCGAGCCCGCTGTCGTTGTCTTATCCGCTTCCCAGCAAAGATGGCAAGAAGCTGTTTATGATCGGGCAGACATATCGCGGCGAGTTGATGCGCTACGACTCGAAGTCCGGGCAGTTCGCATCTTTTCTGGGTGGAATTTCAGCGGAGTATGTCGCCTTCTCCAAAGATGGACAGTGGGTGACCTACGTTGCCTACCGTGAGGGCACACTGTGGCGCAGTAAGCTGGACGGTAGCGAGCGCCTGCAACTCACTTCTCCGCCGATGTATCCGGTGCTGCCGCGCTGGTCTCCCGACGGCAAGAAGATTATTTTCTTCGAGTTCGCACTGAGTGCGGCGAAGCCCGCGAGAATCTATGAGGTTTCAGCCGAGGGCGGAACTCCGCGGCAGTTGATGCCGGACGATCCGCATCAACAACTGGACCCGAACTGGTCGCCCGACGGAACGAAGATCGTCTTCGGTAATGAATCGAATGATCCTTCGTCGGCGATCCACGTGATGGACGTGGCCAGCCGCCAAGTCTCGGACCTGCCGAACTCGCAGGGACTGTACTCACCACGGTGGTCGCCGGAGGGACGTTACGTTTCCGCCTTCTCGGCCGATTCGATGAGGCTGCTGCTGTATGACTTCCAGACCCAGAAATGGACCGACCTGGCCACCGGGTCGTTGAGCTGGTTGAATTGGTCCCATGACGGACAGTACGTTTATGTTTTGGACTACCGGGGCAAGGATGCGGTGCTCCGGATTCGAATCAGCGACCGCAAGACAGAACAAGTGGCGGACCTGAAGAGTCTTGCGACCACGGGGCGCTACGGCGGCGGCCTGTCTCTCGCGCCCGACGATTCGCCGTTGCTGCTGCGCGACACGGGAACGCAGGATGTTTACTCCGTTGACTGGGAAGCGCCGTAATCGGCGGGGGAACGATCCAGTCGAGGCTGCTGGTGGTGCAGGAGATCGTTGAGATCCTGCCCCAGTTTCATAAACTTTCTCCTGATTCTGTTCTTTTGCGATGCGCTCACACAGGATCTGCATGCACTCTCGTTCGTCGGGGGTTCATTCGGCTTCAGGCTGCTTTCCCAAAGAACCGTGTATCCCAGACGAGCCTTATGGACGTCAATCCGAGCATGCCGGATTACGCGCTAAGGATATTCTGAGTGGAGGCAAAAACGGATTGAACAACAGGACTCGCATATAAGGGCTACGTCGCACCCCGGTCCCGCGCTAGGGAGGCGCGGCTCGCCGTTCCTTGGCAGGCTTGCGGCCAGGGAGTTGATTTGCGAGGCTTCTGAGGCGTTCAATTTTTTCGTGGATCGCGCCCAATAGTTCCTGGAGGATGGATTCCAGTCCCTCGTTTGAGGCCTTGGTGGCCTGGACGCAAAGATGTCGGATTGGATCGTCGAGGCGGCGCGTGTGCATGTAAGAGTGAAGCGCGTTCGACAGTGGCTCGGCTGTATAGTGCCCGAGGTCGCGGGATTGCTCGATACCCTACATGCGGTAGACCACGCGCATTTGCACGCCAGTCGCCGGGCAGTGTGGGGGCTCGGAGTTGTCCAGTTGCATCCGCAAGAACTCACGCGACTTAGGTACCGAATCGCTCTGCGGCGCGAGCCTTTGCCTTGGCGGCTTCTTCTTCGCGATTCTTGGGTGGGGCCGTGGTTTCGAGCGAGCGCAGAAGGCGAGCCGAAATGGCCGCGACTTCGTCGACGGCAGCGAGGAATGAGACTTCGTTGGATTTGGATGGTTTGTTGAAGCCGGTAATTTTTCGGACGAACTGCAGCGAGGCGGCGCGGACTTCATCGTCAGTGACGGGCGGATCGAAGTTGAAGAGCGTTTTGATGTTTCTGCACATGGAGCGACACCTCGGTTATCTTCAGTTCCTCACATCGGGCGGCTAAGCTTATTTTCGCCCAAGAGAACCGGTCCGTGGAATCCCCACGAGAACCGATACATTCTGCATTAGTCTGCGCTTTGGTTTGCAGGAGGACGACGTAAACTGCATGGCCGATTTCAGCACCATCCAGAGATTGTATGACACGGGACAAGTCGGGTATTGCATCCTGGGTTTGGGACGTAAGGGGCAGGCGCGAAAACACTTCTCGGAATGGAAACAGCGTCGCGGCGTGCAGACGTGGATGGTCACTAACTATGTGTGGAGTTGCCCGCGGTGGGGTCGAAGCAGCCGGGAGCATATCCGGACGACGTGTCAGGATGCATTCGCGCAGCTTCACCATGATCACAGCGCAAAGTACCTAGCGCACGTGCTCGCGGAGTCAGAAGCAATTCTGGGCAACCCGCAAGGTTTTCTGGAAATCTCGAACAAATACCGCGTCCTTTTCGATGGTAGCCTCAAGAAGGGCGAGTACTTTGAGGACCAGAAATATCTGCTGCGGGAGATTCCACGGATTGCGGAGTTCCTGGCGCAAGGGCGCACCAAGAGGTTCGCACTCGCAGCGCAGTCTCTCCGCCTTCGACAGATCCCGTTCCTAGTGCTGTCGGGCATCAACCTTCCGTGAACGCGATCCGCGCGGGCGCGTAAGAGACGCGGGTCTGCCGATCGCATCGGTTAGAAGCACTCCTCATGCTATAATTCTTTATTCTCAGTCGCTTAGAGCACGGAGGACTGTATCGATAAGCGTTTTATCCGCACGAACGATCGTATCCGGGCGCGCGAAATCCGCGTGATTGACGACGAAGGGCAGCAGCTTGGCATCATGCCGCCTTACGAAGCCATCAAAAAGGCCCGCGAAAAGAATCTGGACCTGGTTGAGATTTCGCCCACCGCGCAGCCTCCCGTGTGCCGCATCATGGACTACGGGAAGTATCTTTACCAGCAGGAAAAGAAAGAGCGCGAAGCCAAGAAGCACCAGAAAACGATCACCGTAAAAGAGGTTAAGTTCCGCATTAATGTGGACGACCACGATTACGAAACGAAGAAGAATCACGTGCTGCGTTTTCTGGATGAAGGCGACAAGGTGAAGGCGACCATTTTCTTCCGCGGACGCGAGATGACTCGCACCGGGCTCGGCCGCCAGATTCTGGAGCGGCTGATCAAAGACGTGGAACCGCACAGCATCGTGGAGTTCCGCCCCCGGCAAGAAGGGAACACGCTGCACGCGATTTTGGCTCCAAAGAAGACGGAGAAGGAACGAGAGAAAGACAAGCAGAGAGAAGAAAAGCACAAGGCTGCCGCGCAGAGTGCGCCCAGCCCAAGCGCTCCTCCGGCGCAGGTCGCCAAGCCCGCGTCGTAGACAAGAAACGAATTCCAAGCTGCGCTAACAAGTCTCGCCTGAGCGGTCATCTGACATCCTGCGAGAACGAATTGAAACTGACGGCTGATGGCGGAAAGCTGACAGCTGTTTTTTGAGGACTTTATGCCGAAATTGAAAACGCACAAAGGCGCTGCCAAGCGCTTCAAGTTAACCGGGACGGGGAAGGTGAAGCGGGGGCGCTCGCACCTGCGGCACATCCTGACGTCGAAGAGCAAGAAACGCAAACGGAATCTGGGATCACCGGCGCTGGTAAGCGACGGCGATAAGCGCAAAGTGAAGCGCATGATTCCGTATCAATAGAGTTTTGTGTGGCGCGGGCGCCCTCTCGCCCGCGTTTTCTGGCAGCGAGTTATAGCTGCCCAATGCGGCCGGGGGCGGCCGCACCACATGAAGAGGCGTGTGAAGAGGCGTGTGAAGAGGCCAGAGAACGCCGCCATGGCGAATCGTCCTTGCCTCCAGCCGCCGGTACGATGAAACCAAAAAGGAGAACACCATGCCTCGTGTAAAACGCGGAACCAAACGCCGCGCGAAACGCAAAAAGATATTAGACCGCGCCAGCGGATATTTCCTCACTAAGTCGAAGCTGTACCGCTCGGCGAAAGAAGCGGTGGAGCGCGGGCTGAAGTTTGCCTACTCCGGGCGCAAGCAGCGCAAGCGACAGTACCGCTCGCTGTGGATCGTGCGCATCGGGGCGGCCGCCAAGTTGAACGGGATGAGCTACAACCAGTTCATTCATGGATTGAAGCTGGCGGGGATCGAACTGGACCGCAAGATTCTGGCCGACCTGGCGGTGAAAGATCCGACGGGATTTGCCAGCCTGACGACGCAGGCCAAGAGCGCGATCGGCGGGGCAGCGTAGAGACGGCTTCCGGCTCTCGGCTTCCGGAGCAGCTGGCTTCTGATCGGTTTCGGTTGTCTCTAGCTTCGTCATTCTGAATTGGCGTTGTCATTCTGAGCGTAGCGAAATGCGCGCTCCGGATGACAAAGCGTTTTGCTAGTCATCGCGGCAGACACCTTGTCATACACCGTTCCCAAACTGACCGACTATTCGGCGGCGGCGCTGGAGAAGGCTGCGGGCGAGTGCATCGGCGCGTGCGCGGGCGAAGCTGCGGAGGTTGGCAGCGAGTTGGAACTGAAGGGGTTCCGCGACCGGTGGATGGCGCGGAAGAACGGGATCCTGACACAGATTAATGATTTGTGGCTGAAGCGCGCCCCCAAAGAAGCCAAGCGCGAAACGGGGATGCGCGTGAACGAGTTGAAGGCGCGCATCACGGAGATCGTCGAAGGTGCGCGGGAAGCCAAAGCGTCCAGAGAGATGGCAGGCGTTCTCGCTTCAGTAGAACCGGACCAGTCTCCACTGTCTCGTCCTGAGATGCGGGCTGGCCACTTGGCTGGAGCCACTGCTGTCGATCCACTGTTCATAGGCCCGCACCGAGTCGACATTACTCTTCCCGGAGCTAAACGCCCGATTGGGGCGGAGCATCCCGTCATGCAGACTTGGCGCGAGATTGTTTCCGTCTTCCAGAAGCTCGGTTATTCCGTCGCCGAGGGGCCGGTGGTCGAGACGGATTACTACAACTTCGAGGCGCTGAATTTTCCGCCGAACCATCCGGCGCGGGATACGCAGGACACGCTGTTCATCGCAGGGCAGCAGGCCAAGCCGCAGCGCGAGCGCCTGCTGCTGCGCACGCATACTTCTCCAGTGCAGATTCGGACCATGGAGAAGATGCGGCCGCCGATTCGCATTGTGATTCCGGGGACGGTGCATCGCAACGATCCTCCGGACGCGAGCCACTCGCCGATGTTTCATCAGATCGAAGGGCTCGCGGTCGATACCAACCTTACTTTCGGAGATTTGAAAGGCACGCTCGATCACGCCATGAAGGCGCTGTTCGGGTCGTCGGTGAAGACGCATTTCCGGCCCTCGTTCTTCCCTTTCACGGAGCCCAGCGCGGAACTCTATGTCACGTGCTTCATTTGCGGTGGAAGCGGGAAGCGCGGTGGAGACCCGTGCCGTCCGTGCAAGCAGACAGGTTGGATTGAGGTGCTGGGATGCGGGATGGTTGATCCCAATGTGTTTGAGTTTGTGAAGGACAACGGGTATGACCCGAAGAAGGTTTCTGGGTTTGCCTTTGGCATGGGCGTCGATCGGCTCGCGCTGCTGAAGTATGGCGTGGACGATCTTCAGTACTTCTTTCAAGGCGATGTGCGGTTCTTGCAGCAGTTTGGATGAAAAGAAGCTCTTAGCCGTTAGCTCTTGGCTTTTAGCTAAAGGCTAAGAACGAAGAGCCAAAAGCTGATTTCATGAAACTTTCTCCAAAATGGATTCGCGACTTTGTCGATCTCACGGTCGAAGACCGGCGTCTCGCTGAGGACTTGACCAATGTTGGAATTTCGGTCGAGGGCATCAGCGGGAGCGGTGCCGATACCGTGTTTGAGACGGAGATTGGGACGAATCGTCCCGATGCGATGAATCATTACGGCGTGGCGCGGGAGGCCGCGGCGATTTATGACTTACCGCTCAAACCGCTATCAGCCGTCAGCTCTCAGCCGTCACCCAAAACGTCAAGCGATGCTCCATTTCCGATTACGGTCGAGGAGCCTGCCCTTTGTCCTCGATTCTCGGCGCGGGTGATTCGTGGGACCCGCATCCAACCATCTCCCGAAAAGATTGCGCGCCGACTGCAACTGCTTGATCAGCGGCCGATCTCGAACGCCGTGGACGCGACCAACTATGTTTTGTGGGAAATCGGGAAACCCACGCACGTTTTTGACATGGACCTGCTTGAGGGCGGGAAGATCATTGTACGGAAGGCGCGGGACGGCGAGACGCTGAAGACGCTCGACGGAGTGGAGCGCAAGCTGACTTCCGAAGATCTCGTGGTTTGCGACGCCCAGAAGCCCGTGGGGCTGGCCGGAGTAATGGGCGGCTACGACACGATGATCACGGAGAAGACGCGCAACATCGTGATCGAGTCGGCATGGTGGGATCCGGGGACTGTGCGGAAGATGTCTCGGCGGCATGGAATCCATACCGATGCCTCGCACCGGTTCGAGCGTGGCGCGGATTTCGAATCAACCATCGTGTCGTGCGATCTCGTAGCCCAGATGATTCTGGAATCGGGCGGCGGCGAACTGGTCGGCGACGTGGTCGACGTGGTGTCGAAGAAGATGGACCAGGCTCCGGTGGTGCTGCATGTGGCCGATGTGAAACGCATCCTGGGTGGGAGTCTCGACTCAGGGCTCATCTATCAACTATTGAAGCGGCTGGGCTTTGCTCTGGTTCCCGAGGGCCAGGACGACACTCAGTTCCGTGTGCACATTCCGAGTTGGCGGTTGGACGTGGAACGCGAGATCGACGTGATTGAAGAAATTGCGCGGCTTCACGGGTACGACAAATTTGAGAACACGCTGCCAGCGTATAGCGGGGCGGTGGTGGACCTTCCGCACGCGGCGATGGACACGACTTTGCGCAAGCGGGCGCTGGCTCTGGGATACAACGAGGCGTTATCGCTGACGTTCATTTCGTACGCCGACGCGGAGAAGTTTTCTTCCTCGACAGCGATGAAGGTGCTGGAGCTGGAGAATCCGCTGAGCGAAGAAGCGTCGGTGATGCGGACTTCGCTAGCTCCGGGCATGCTCGATATGCTGGCGTGGAATTTGAATCGCGATGTGGCCGAGGCGCGGCTGTTTGAGACGGGCGGTGTGTATGAACTGTCGGGCGGGTCGCGTGTGGAACCGAGGCGCGCTTGTCTGGGGGCGACAGCGGCGGCGGTGCGTGCCTCGCTGCCTGCCGGTGGCGCTCTCGACGTGAGCACGGGCGAACATGCGGCGGCGGCCGAAACGTTTCGCGGATTCAAGGGTGATGTGGAGAATCTGCTGGCGGCGTTTGCGGGAGACGTGAGTTATGACCGGGAGACAGCGGAATACTTTCATCCCGGACGGTCGGCGCGGGCGCAGGTGAATGGCGCGGTGGTGGCGCAGTTTGGGCAGATTCATCCTGAAGTGGCGACGGCGCGCAAGCTGCGGCAGGACGTGTTCCTGGCTGAGATTGATCTAGAGCAGTTATATAAGAATGGGCCGCGGGCGGTGAAGTTCGCGCCGCTTGGGAAGTATCCGGCGGTGGAGCGGGATTTTTCGTTTGTGTTTGCCGACGAAGTTTCGTTCGACGCGATGTATCGGGCTGTCACGGGATTGGGTATCCCCGAGTTGCGGGAGTTTCGTCCGGTGGAGATTTTCCGCGGCGGGTCGATCGCTGCGGGGAAATATTCCGCGCTGGTGCAGGTGCGCTTTCAGTCGGCCGAGCGGACGCTGCGTGAGGATGAGGTGGTGCGGTGGTCGGGGAAGATTGTGGCGGCGCTTGCGGGGCTCGGCGGAGTGCAGAGGGTCTAGCAAATCCCCGTTGATTTCTATCGTTCAACTTTTCGACGTTATCTCTCTGCCCTGAGAATCGACGCATCCAGATCCTCCACTGAGCGGAATCCGCTGAGACCCATGGTCAGGTCCAGGTCGGCCAGAAAATTCTGCACTACGTCGCGCACACCTTGCTCGCCGGCGATAGCGAGACCCCAGACATAGAGACGTCCAAGAAGCACGGCGCGAGCACCGAGAGCCAGTGCCTTGATGGCGTCGGCGCCGTAGCGAATGCCGCTGTCGAAGAGAATGGGGATTTTCTCTTCGATCGCGGCGGCGACGACGGGGAGCGCGTCGAGGGCGGCGATGGCGCCGTCGACCTGGCGGCCTCCGTGGTTAGAGACGATGATGGCGTCGACGCCGTGGCCGAGGGCGAGGCGGGCGTCGTCGGGGTGCAGGATTCCTTTCAGCAGAATTGGCAACTTGGTTTGCTGGCGAAGCCAGGCCAGATCGCTCCAGGTGAGGGCGGTGTTCGAGAACAGAGTCGCCCAGAGGCGAATCGCGGCGGTGGGATCGGCGGCCGCCGGTTGTGGGAGACGAGAACAGAAGACGGGATCGGTGAAGTAGTTGGCGAGTCCGTGGCCGAGAAGGAATGGAAGGTAAGGATGCTGGAGATCGCGTTCGCGCCATCCGAGCATGGTGGTGTCAAGGGTGACGACGAGCGCGGTGTAGCCGGATTTTTCCGCGCGCTGCAGGAGGCTGGCGGTGAGTTCATGATCTTTGCCCCAGTAAAGTTGGAACCAGCGCGGGGCGGCGGCCATGGCGTGGGCAACTTCTTCGATAGGGCGTGAAGACACGGTGCTGACGACGAAGGGAATCCCCAACGACGCAGCGGCGCGGCCGACGGCGACTTCGCCCTCTGGATGAATGATATTCTGCACGCCGATTGGGCCGAGCAGAACGGGCGCGGGCAGAGTCTGGCCGAAGAGTTCGACGGTGAGGTCGCGCTGGGAAACGTCGCGCAGCATGCGAGGCACAATCCGCCAGCAATCGAAGGCGGCGAGGTTGGCAGCGGCGGTGCGTTCGCCGGAGGCGCTTCCGGCGACGTAATCGTAAGACTGAGGAGGAAGGACCTCGGCGGCCTTCTTTTCTAGCTGCGAGAGTGGGATCGGGACCGAGAGCTTTTTTCCCGCGAGGCCGAGTTGGTAGATCTCGAACTGGCGCTGCATGCCGGGACTGGCGGCGGTGGGGCCAGGGATGGAGTGCGGAGAATCGGGCATGGGCTTCCTCGGGCCTCGGGTCTAGAGCGGGGATCATTCTATACGGGCGCGAGTTCCCCCGACGGCGAAATGCCACTTCTGCGGCAAAGAACGCGAGAAATGGGGCACCCGGCCTTACTGCAATCAGAACTGAAAAAGCATGCACCACCAAGGACACTAAGGAAACCCCACATCACCTCTCGCAGCGAGCCATTTCTCGGCTTTCGGTTTTTCGATTTCCTGCCGATAGTAAAGAACGTGGGAAACACTTCTGCTGGACAAGCTGTCGCGCAAGCCGGGGTGCTGGACGTGAAGCCGTGGCGCTATGTGGCGCGGCAACCGAGCTTCGACCGGGAAGAGAACGTATTCAGATACGAACTCCTGTTCCGCGACGGCCTGGAAAACGCGTTTCACGGCGACCCGGATGAGGCATCGCGGGCGACGCTCGACCGTACGCTGCTGATGGGGCTAGACGTGTTGTGCGATGGCCGGCGGGCGTTTGTGAATTGCACGCGGGACACGCTGATCAAGGGCTTGGTCATGTTGTTGCCATCGACGACGACGGTGGTGGAGGTTCTGGAAACGGTTCCAGCGGACCCGGATGTGGTGGCCGCCTACCAGAGTCTGAAAGAAGCGGGCTACATGCTCGCGCTGGACGACTATGTGGCCAACGATCCGCGGGAAGTGTTGGCGGAGATGGCAGACATCATCAAGGTGGAAATGCAGCTGACGACCGAGGAGCAGCGCTGGCCTTGATCAAGCAGTTCGGGCCAGGGAACTGCCGGATGCTGGCGGAGAAAATCGAAACGCGGGCGGAGTTTGTGCGGGCGCGGGATCAGGGGTTCGTGGATTCCCAAGGCTATTTTTTCCGTCGTCCGGAAATGATGAATACGCGCGCCCTGCCGGCCAACCAGATGAATTATCTTTGCATGTTGCGGGAAGTATCGCGGCCGGACCTGGAGTTGGGGGAACTGGAGAAGCTGATCCAGGCAGAAGCGTCGGTGTGCTACGGGTGGCTGCGATATTTGAATTCTGCAATGTTCGTTGCAGAGCGAAATCCATGCTGTGCGGCATGCCCTGTCGATTCTGGGAGAGCGCGACGTGCGGCTTTGGGTGCGGCTGCTGGCTGCCGTGGGTGCGGGCAGGAAAAGACCAGCGACCTGGTGCTGTCGGCGCGGCTGCGCGGGCGGTTTGGCGAGCTGCTGGCGCCGCGGGTTCAGCACGGGGAATCGGAACTATTCTTGCTGGGACTGCTGTCGCTGATCGATGCCCTGATGGAAATGCCGATGGCGAACGTGCTGGAGAAAATTCCGCTGGAGCAGGCGACCAAGGCCGTGCTGTGGGGACAACCAAGCGAGTTGCGTCCGGTGTTTCAGCTAATGCTGGCGCAGGAGAGCGGAGAGTGGGAAGCGGCGGCGGAGTTGAGCCGGGGCCTGCATGTGGATGCGGAGGATGTTGGCGGGTTTTACTGGCAGGCGCAGCAGTGGGCGCGGGAGGTTTCGAGCGGGGAGTGAGACCGGCTTCCGGCTTCCGGCCTTCGGGGAATCGGAGTTTGGACGCGAACGAACCCGTCCAGCCATGGCCTCCTGTGCAAAAGGTGGGTGGGTGGGGCCTTGCGCGGTTGGGCAAGGGCGAGTACCATAAAGTTGTTCTCATTTAGGCCTCGTTCCCGCGCAGGCCTTCCGCGCCAGCCGATCCGAGGCGGCGCCTTACGGATCCGATAAACGGAAAATCGATACTGAGTCAAAACTTAAAGGTTTCATTCTCGAATAGCAGTTCGTTTGAAGAGTTGGGGTTCGTTCCATAGTGTGTCCAGTCGCTACCCGCAACTGCGTAGATGCCATTTTGTGTGACGTGCCGAGCTCTGCCTAAAACGGCGGGATCCAGCGACTGGCGGGGGCCTTTGGGATCTGTAAAATTCTGCAGCATGTGCGCAACAACTTGAGAGGACTATGAACGCAGGACCAGGAAGACCCTCCGGCGGTGGTGGCGGAGGAGGCAGACGAAGGCGGCGCGGCCGCCGTCCCCACAATCAGCGCGGACAGCGGCCCGGACCGGGCCTGAGCCGGGAAAACAAAGACGGCATCTACACGGCGCCGATGGACCACAGTTACCGGGCGGCGATGGCCGGCGGCAACAACAACGGACACAAGGGCGGACGGCAGAGGCCCGGGTTTGCGACGCAATATCCCCAGCCGGAACCGGAACCGTTGCCGGCGAGCAATGAAGATGCGAACTCGCGCATTTTCGCCTTTATCGAAGATCTCTTCTTCATGGCGAAGATCCAGGAAACAGCGCGCAAGCTCAACGTGAAAGTTGAGTTCGTGAAGTCGGACAAGGATCTGATGGAGCGGATGTCGCAGAACGGCGAAGAAAAACCGTCGCTGATTATTTTCGATCTGAACCATGCGGGCGTAAAGCCGCTGACCCTGATTCCAAAGCTGAAGAGCAAGCTGAAGAAGGGAACGTCAATCATCGGATTCCTGTCGCACGTGCAGGGAGACTTGAAGCAGAAAGCCCATGAAGTGGGTTGCGACATGGTGCTGCCGCGGTCGGCGTTTTCCCAGAACCTGCCGCAGTTGTTGCGGCGGCATGGTGCGCCGGAGGATGTGGAGCCGACGGTGCAGTAAGGCTCTCGGCTTCCAGTTCCGCACTCTGGAGCATGACTCTAACATTGCCTGAGCGGACTGCGACTGAATTCACTTAGCGGCGCGAGTCACCCGCCCCGCTAGTCGCTAGTGTAGTGTCTGCGAAATAGATGGACAGTTATTTTTTCCGTTTTCGCATGCGTGGACTGGTGCAGCCAGGCAAGATCGTTTCCAGGGTTCGTCGACAACGGGAAAGTTTCTCCGTGATTGACTCGACGGTTGCAGTCCAGACAAATGGCTTCGGATTCTTGTTCCAAGAGTTCAGGAACGCCGCGATGGAAGCCTCCAGATTCTCTACGCTAAGGAAGACCCCGCGACGGATGGCTTTGTTGTCCAGTTCGCCAAACCAGCGCTCGACCAAGTTGAGCCAACTGGAACTGGTCGGGACAAAGTGGAGCACAAAGCGGGGATGGCGTTGCAACCAAGCTCGCACCTTGGCATGCTTATGGGTGCCGTAATTATCCATGACGAGATGAAGGGGAACGTTCCCTGGGAACTCCAGGTCGAGGGTGCGCAGGAACTTGAGAAACTCCTGATGCCGATGCCGTTCATAGCATTGACCGACCACCTTTCCTTGCAACGTCTCCAGAGCGAACAGGGTGGTGGTGCCGTTGCGTTTGTAGTCGTGGGTCATGGTCCCACAACGGCCCTTCTTCATGGGCAGGCCGGGTTGGGTCCGATCCAGCGCCTGGATCTGGCTTTTCTCGTCCACGCACAGCACGATCGCTTCTTGCGGCGGATTCAAGTACAGCCCGATCACGTCGGTCATTTTCTGTAGGAACTTGGGGTCGCGCGAGAGTTTGAAGGTCTTCACGCGATGGGGCTTGAGATTATGGGCCTGCCAAATGTTGCTGATGGTGGACTTGCTGACTCCCTGAGTTTGAGCCATGGTCCGGCAACTCCAATGAGTCATGCCTTCCGGTTTGGTCTGCAAGGTTGCGTCCACAATGGCGGCGATTTTGTCGATGCCGAAGGTGGGCTTGCGACCGCGTCCGGGAGCGATTTCCCACAATCCCTCCAATCGCTGTTGGGCAAAGCGGGTGCGCCACAAAATTACGGTTTTGCGGTTCACCGAGAACTGCTCTGCAATGGCCACATCGGACTCCCCAGCGGCGGCGGCCAGCACGATGCGGCAACGTAGCGCCACCTGCTGCGGCGTGCCGTGGGCGGCCACCCAATGCTGAATCTGATCCTGCTCGGAAGGAGAAAGTTCGCAACGAGGAGCCATGGCCCAGCATACGACGAGACTGGGTTGCATGTCCAGTTATTTGTTGGACACTACACTAGCTTAGCGCACGCCGACCAACCCGGAACCGGGTGGCATTCCTGTCCACTCCCGGACACTCGATTCCAACATCGAACAATCAGTTCCCGTGATTTGAGCTTCTTCATTTTTAACTGCTTTTATATCAATCAAGAACTGCCCTACCATCTGGCGAACCAAGTGCTTCCGCTTGTGGGATCGAGGTGCGCGCAGCCATGTTCATTCAGGACGTGCGCTTGGCATTGCGTCAACTGCACAAGAACCCAGGGTTCGCCCTTGCCATCACTCTGACGCTGGCGCTGGGCGTGGGCGTCAACACGGCAGTTTTTAGCTTGCTCAATGGCTTCCTTTTGCGCCCGCTGCCCTATCCTGAGCCCGACCGTCTGGCTGTTCTCGTGCTGCATCAGGAAGGCGTTTCGCCCAAGTCAGGGCAGTTCGAGCATCAGGACGATACCAGCCAGGACGGAGAGACCTGGGAAATGGTTCGAGACCGTGTGCCTTCGGTACGAGCCGCTTCATTTGGAGGAACGAGCGGCGTCAATCTGCAAGCTGGTTCTGGATCGGGCGCCAGCGTCAGCTACGTCCAGAACATGCGGGTTTCTGCGCATTACTTCGACGTCCTGGGTATCCAGCCTTTCCTGGGCCGCGGCTTTACCGACGAAGAAGACCGGCCCAACGGGCCGAGCGCCGTGATCTTGAGTTACGCTCTCTGGCGTTCTGTCTTGCAGGCGGATCCGCAGGTTCTCGGGAAACAAGTCATCCTCAAAGGTGAAGCGCATACGGTTGTCGGAGTTTTGCCCGCGCGAGCGCAAGCCACCGGGGTTGCGGATCTCTGGACGCCGTTGCAACCGCATCAGAGTGGAGAGTGCGGAGGAGATAATTGCGAGATCCTCCTGCGCCTGGTTCCGGGAGCATCGTGGCAGCAGGTCTCCGCCGAACTGGCTCGCGTGCGCAAGCCCTGGTTTGACGAGATGAGCAAGTCCAAAGGCCGGGCGTGGTTCTACGCGATGCCGCTTGCCCTCGCGCTGAACTTGGATAACGGAATGCGGAGCCCCATTCTAGGGCTCATGTCGGCGGTTGGCTTTATTTTGCTCATTGCCTGCGCGAATCTAGCCGGGCTGACGCTGGTGCGGATTGCACGCCGTGCTCCTGAGATCGCCACGCGCCTGGCTCTGGGAGCCAGCCGGTGGGTCGTCCTCCGTCAGCTCTGGGTGGAGAATTTCGCCCTCGCGCTGGTGGGCGCCGCGATTGGACTGGCTCTGGCTCGTGGGATTCTCTCGGCGTTGCCAGGGTTCCTGCCGGACTCCATGATGCCCCTCGGCGGTGCATCCCTGGATTTTCGTGTCCTGGCCTTTACGTTTGGAGCCTCGCTGTTCACCAGCCTGCTCTTTGGTGCGCTGCCCGCTTTGCAGATTCGCAGGGTCGATCTCCGGTCGTCGATGGCCAGCAGCAGCCCTTCCGTTGCAAAAGGCTCCAGCCGCCTCCGTCAGTTGCTGATCGGCGGAGAAGTCGCGCTCACAGTTGTGCTGGTCGCGGGGGCGGGTCTGCTTGTCCGCAGTCTCATATACCTGGAGACCCTGCCACCCGGCTTCGATGCGAGCAATGTGATGTCAGCGACGCTTTCGCTCGATGATGCCCGCTACCGGGGTGCCGCTGCGTTTCATAATCTCATCGAGCGCAGCGTGACCGCGATGCGACAGATCCCGGGTGTCGAAGACGCGGCCGTGGGACTGAGTGTGCCGTACGAACGTGGCCTCAACGATGGAGTCAAGATCCTAGACGGAAAATTCGCGGGCAAGGACGGAGGCGCGAGCACTGCCTACGTTAGTCCCGGATACTTTCGGGTCCTGAGAATACCAGTTCTTGCTGGCCGTGCCCTCGCCGAAAGCGATACGTCAACTTCGCAGTCCGTTGCCGTTATCAATGTCGATTTTGCCCGTAGGTTCTTCAATGAGCTGAATCCCGTTGGCCGCCACATTCAGATCGAGAAGCACACTTATGCCATCGTCGGCGTCGTCGCTAACGTCGCCAAGCGTCCCGGCATGAGTCAGGACGCACCGATAGCGACCGAACCGATGTTCTATCTTCCTGCCACCCAGATGGAGCAGGGGCTGGTCAACGTCGCGCACATCTGGTTCCAACCCAGCTGGATCGTGCGCACGGCCGGACCGGTGCAGGGGCTTACATCCGCAATGCAAAAGGCCCTCAGCCAGGTTGACCCGAACTTGCCGTTTTCCGGGTTCCACTCGATGCAGGATCTGCTTGCCAAGAACCTTACCTATCAGCGAGTGGAGGTGGCCCTCCTCGGTGTGCTGGCGGGACTGGCGCTTTTGCTTTCTGCGGTCGGAATCTACGGGTTGGTTTCGAATCTCATCGTGCAGCGCACCCGCGAAATTGGCATCCGCATGGCCCTCGGGTCTTCAATTCATCAGGCGATGATCGATGTTGGTTCTGCTGGCATCATGGCCGCTGGCTGTGGCCTGATCGCGGGATTGGCGTTGTCTTTCGTTGTCCTGCGTGTCCTGCGCAGCGAGATCTATGGCGTCCGCGACTATGACCCACTGACTCTCATGGCGGTTCTCGTGGTCATTGCGGTCATTGCCGCGGCCGCGAGCTTCTTACCCACGTTGCGGATCACTCGGATCGATCCCGCGGTCACTCTCAGAATGGAATAGCGGCACGGGAAGTCACCGCCCGCCGCGCCGTATCGCGGAAGTGTGCGCTGCTGATCGATCGCTAGCCGCTCGTTCTATCCCGGGGGCCATGCGAGGGGACGTCCACCGAGCAGGTGGACGTGGAGGTGAAAGACCGATTGTCCGGCGCCGGGGCCGACGTTGAGCACAGTGCGGTATCCCTGCTCGATGTTGCGCTGGCGGGCGATCTGGGCGGCGGCGAGATGGCAGCGGCCGATGACTTCGGCGTCGGCGGACTCGGCTTCTTTCAGTCCCGCGAAATGTTTCTTGGGAATAATGAGGACGTGGGTGGGCGCCTTGGGGCTGATGTCTTCGAAGGCGAAGACGTGGTCGTCTTCGTAGACTTTCTTCGAGGGAATTTCGCAGCGGAGGATGCGGCAGAAAAGGCAATTGGCCGTAGGGTCAGTCATGGCCTGCTAAGTTTCTATCGGATGGCGGGTGTGGTCAAGGGCTTGCGGTGCCCTAAGGAACCTCTTAGGACGACGCTTGGCCGTCCCGGCTGCGCGGGCGGGGGAGCCCGCGCCACATAAGGCCCTAGTCTAATCGCACGAGAAATACTGCGCCTTCGGGGGTCTCGGTTTCCGTGGCGAGTTTTTGGGCGCGCTCGTGGTCGTCGTCGAGGACGCGAACGCGGATCCACCACCCTCCGGCTGGACTGGCGAAGCGCAGAACCTTGGCGGTGTGATAGCGGCGGGTGAGGTGATCGGCGAGTTTGGTGGCGGCGTCTTCGTCCGGAAAGCCGCCGATTTGCACGGCCCATTTCCCAGGCGAACCGGGAGATGCGGCAGACTGCATCAACTCGACTTTCACTTCGGCGACGCCCGGCCTCCAGACGTCGAGTTTCTGTGCGGCGGCGAGAGAGAGATCGAGGACGCGTCCGGGAATGAAGGGTCCGCGGTCGGTAATGCGGACGAGCGCATGCTGCCCAGTCTTGACGTTGGTGACGCGCACGATGGACCCCAGCGCGTAGGTGCGGTGCGCGGCCGTCATGGCGTGCATGTTGTAGACTTCGCCGTTTGATCCGCGGCGGTTGTGGTAGGGAGGACCGTACCAGCTGGCGAGTCCGGTCTCAGTGGCGAGGGGCTTGGCAGCGGCGGGCAGCGTGGGCTCGGCGAGATCGGCGTCCGTTTCAGCTTCTTCCTTGGGCGGGGGTGCTGCATTTTCTCTTGCAGCCGGAACGGTTGCGGCTGGCCGGGACGTCGGCGCCTCGGTCGTTGAGGCCGGGGGCGGAGGCGGTGGAACGCTCACGCGAGCCTGCTTGGGCTGGCCGCAGCCGCTAAGAAAAAGAATCGTGATGAGAACGAGCAGAAACATGACGATGCTGACGAAGCGATCGCGGCGAGCTGGCGTGCCTGCGAATCGAGTGCCCGACGGAGCTACTTGGGCTGGTGGTGATGCTGCTCCATGTAGTCGGCGAATTCGTTGAGCTTCTGGGAGGCCGTGCGCAGGGCCTTGGTGGAGTGCGTGCGTACCGCCGGGACAACTTCGTCGTTGAGATACTTGATGAACTCGGGAATCTCTTTTTCCAGGCGCTCGGCGGCTTCGTTGATGGTTTGGCTTACACGTGCCGAAGCGTCTTCCACCTTGCGGTTGAAGTCGTTCATAGTGCTCCTCGCGATGACTCGGCGTGAATGGATTCACGCGGTGCTGCGGATTGCCAGGCAAGGATATTATTTCGTGCCTGAGGGGCGAGGTCAATGGAAAGCGACGGAATTCGGTGGTTCTGCCGAAATCGCGGGGAGGCGGGTCGAGTTCTTCCCTGCGGTAAAATGCAAGCTCCGGCCATGAATCCCCCAGCTAGATCGCACGCCGGGTTGCGGGAGCAGATGTTTCGCACGCGGTTGCTGGCGTGGTATGACGCGCATGCGCGCGATCTGCCGTGGCGCGCGAGCCGCGATCCGTATCGGGTGTGGTTGTCGGAGATCATGCTGCAGCAAACGCGGGTGGCGGCAGTGATTACCCATTATCACGAGTTTCTGCGCCGGTTTCCGACGGTGGAGAAGCTGGCGCGCGCGCGGGAGGCTTGCGTGTTAGCGGCATGGAGCGGCCTGGGATATTACCGGCGAGCGCGCATGCTGCATGCAGCAGCGAAAGTTGTGGTGCGGGAGCGGGGTGGGAAGTTACCGGAGACGGGGGAGGGATTGCGGGAATTGCCCGGCGTGGGGCGATATACGGCGGCGGCGATTGCCAGCATTGCATTTGATGAGGCGGTCGCGGTGGTGGATGGGAATGTGGAGCGGGTGCTGCAACGGTTTTCGGGACGGCGGCTCGCTGGCGAGGAATTCTGGCTGGCGGCGGAAGAGTTGCTGGATCGCGCGCTCCCGGGCGATTTTAACCAGGCGATGATGGAACTGGGGGCGACGGTATGTACACCGCGGACGCCGGCGTGCCTCACGTGTCCGGTAGTGGAGTTGTGCGCGACGCGCGGGGAGTTGGAAGGATCGGCGAAGGCGGCGCCACAGAAGAAGCGGGAGATTCACTATGTGCTCGATTGTCGTGACGGCGCGGTGTTCCTGGTGCAGCGGGCGAGGGACGCACAGTTGATGGCCGCGATGTGGGAGTTGCCGGAGGTGGAGGGTTCCTCGGTGGGTGCCAGCAAAAAACGGGTTCGTCGCGTTGCTCTGAATGACAAGAATGACGGGCCTCCGTTCACTCTGAAACATTCGATCACGGTGACGGACTACACGGTGCGAGTGTGGCGCAGCTCTGCGCCGACGCATGCTGCGGGAAAGTGGATTCCAGTCGAGAAGCTGGCCCGGGTTGCGCTGACCGGGCTGGCCCGGAAAATTTTGCGAAAGGCCGAAATCATTGCTCACCATCCGAAAGGCGCGCAGGGTCATCCAAGATAAGGGCAGCCCGGGTACGAGGGTTTTTGCGCCGGCTGCGCGATATCCAAAGCGGACGAACTGGGGGATCAACCATGACAGCATTGGCTGTGGGAACGAAGGCACCGGAATTCGATTTGAGAACTTTGGATGGGAAGCGGTTCTCGCTGAGCGATCAACTCGCGCACAGGCCGGTGGTGCTGGTGTTTTTCAAAGTGTCTTGTCCGACATGCCAGTATGCGCTGCCATTTTTCGAGCGGCTGCACCAGGCTTACGGGCCTAAGGGCGTCACCTTGGTTGGGATTTCTCAGAACGATGGCAAGGAGACGGCAGCATTCAACAAGGAATTTGGCGTCACGTTCCCGGTGCTGCTCGATGACCCTCGTTCCTATCCCGTCTCGAATGCCTACGGACTCACCAACGTCCCGACGATATTCTGGATCGCGCAAGATGGGGAGATTGAGGTTTCCAGCGTAGGATGGCTCAAGGCTGATTGCGAAGAGATCAATCGCCGGATGGCGGAAGCGGAGAAGATTGCGCCGGCGTCCGTGTTCAGGCCGGGGGAAGATGTGCGCGATTTCCGCGCGGGTTGAGGGTCGAAGAACTAGCCGCCGGGCCGGCGGCTGCAGGAGCGCCGAGCTCGCGCTCGGCGGACGGGTCAGAGACCGTCCCCACACCAACCCATCATCAGCACAGAGGGACACGGGGTAACCGCGCGCATCTGGACACGTCCGGGCGGGTGGATGTTCCAGTGGTGGGTGCACTCTCGTGCACCGGATTCGGCACTTCTCATACAGCCGCGACGGGGCCCTCCTTTACAATTCGTCTAGATCTTCACGAAAAGTTTTCCAGCTCGCGCGCCGCTTGGTTGGGGGAGAGACCCGTTTATGCGAGGAGTGCTGAGAACCGTTTCGGCCTGTCTGATTGTGGGTGCGAGCCTACTGCTGTGGGCCGACGGCGGAGCAGGCGCTGGTGGTTCCAAGGGCGCGAAAGCGCCTTCGGTGAAGCTGCCGGGACCCGCGTTTGTGGCCTTGGAGACGATCACGCCCGAGCACATTCGCTGGCACGTGCGCTATCTGTCGCACGATCTGCTGGAGGGGCGCGGGACGGGGCAGCGCGGAGGCGACATTGCGGCCGAATACATCGCTACGCAGTTTGCGGAATACGGGCTGAAGCCGGCCGGCGATCATGGCACCTACATGCAGAAAGTGCCACTGGTGGGGATCACGACCCTTCCGGAAACTCTATTCTCGCTGGTGCCGAAGCAAGGCGAGACCATGAATCTGAAACCGCTCGATGAGTATGTCGCGTACGACCAGACGCAGCAGGCGCAGTCGGACGTGGATGCGGATATCGTTTTCGTGGGCTATGGGATTGAGGCGCCGGAGTACGGCTGGGACGACTACAAAGGCCTCGATGTGCGCGGGAAAGTGCTGCTGATGCTGGTCAACGAGCCCCCCTCGGATGATCCCAAGTTCTTCAAGGGTAAGGCACTTACATACTACGGGCGCTGGACTTACAAGTATGAAGAAGCGGCGCGCAAGGGCGCGGTGGGAGTCGTCCTCATTCACCAAAAGCAGATGGCGAGCTATGACTGGGATGTCGTCAGAAACTCGTTTTCGGGGGAACGATCGTTCTTGAAGGTCGAAGGACCGGCGCTGAAGGTGGCGTCGTGGGTGCATCTGGATGTGGCGACGAGGCTGGCTTCGGCGTCCGGAATGAGTCTGGACAAGATGATGAAGGATGCGCAGACGCGGGAGTTTCATCCCGTGAGTCTGGGGGCGCGGCTTAAGGCCCACATGGTGAGCAAGATTCGGAATTTCGAATCGAACAATGTGTTGGCGATTCTGCCGGGCGCGGATCGCAACTCGGCCGACGAAGCGGTCATCTATACCGCACACTACGACCATTTCGGGATTCGTCCGGAGATGCCGGGCGACAACATCTTCAACGGCGCCGCCGACAATGCTACGGGATGCGGCATCCTGTTGGAGTTGGCGCGGGCCTTCGGTACGGCGGCGCAGCGCCCGCGGCGGTCGGTTCTTTTTGCGGCAGTCACGGCCGAGGAGCAGGGGCTGCTGGGGTCGGAGTATCTGGGAAAGCATCCGCCGATTCCGGCGGGGAAGATCACTCTCGATTTGAATTATGACGATGTGAAGCCGCTGGGAGCGCCGGAGGAAGTGGAGGTCTCCGGGGCGGAGCGGACTGACTTCTATCCCTCGGTGCAAGCGACGGCGAAGGAGTTCCGGCTGGCGATTCGTCCCGATGCGCGGCCTGAGGCGGGACACTTCTACCGGTCCGATCACTTCAGTTTGGCGCGGGTGGGCATTCCTTCGTTTTCGATTAATGAAGGGATGAAGTACAAGGGTCATACCGAGGCCTGGGGACTGCAGCAGGAAAACGAGTACGTGGAAAAGCATTATCACCAGCCCAGTGATGAATACCATCCGGAAATGGACTTCGTTGGGGACTCAGCCATGGCGCGCTTTGGATTTGCGCTGGGGTGGGAAGCCGCGAGTTTGCCCAAGCTGGTGGGCTGGCAGAAGGGCGACGAGTTCGAGGCGGCGCGGTTGAAGAGTCAGTAGCGATAGCGAGCACTGATTCTGGGCCGGACTAGGACGTCTACAGACCTTCCGCCGCAGCGAGCTTAGCCTGCCGCTCGTCGAAGGTCCAGTAGGCTTTAGCTCCAAGCTCGAGGGCCGCCGCCACGTGCAAGCTGTCCAGCGTTCGAACGCCCAGACGCGGACCATGGCGGCGGGCCAATTCTGCGCAGGTATCCCAAGCGGATTCTGGAAAATTGACCTTGCGCCACAGTCCGCTTCCAAGATCACGTTCCAGTTCTGCTTGTACCCGTCGCCCCTCGAGAGCAGTAATCTCTTTCCGGAAAACATGTTGTGAGACGGCGTGCATCCATTCGGCACGATGGAGAGGGGCAAACCAGATCTGCGGTTTTGAGGCCATTCGGCGTTCGGCCTCGGCCGAGTGTCGATCCGGTAAGTAGAGGGAAACGAAGAAGCTTGTGTCAGCGTAGATACTCAAAAGCGCCCGCGCTCCTCGATCACGAGGTCCGCTCCCGATACCAGCCGTTTCCCGAATATCTTGTGGCGGCGGCGAGCGAAGTCGGGCCAATTCTCCGGGCCCGACGGCACCTGTGCCGGGACGATGCGGGCGATCACGTTCTGACGCTCGCGAAGCTCCACTGTCTGGCCAGCGCTCAACAATTCCTTGAGACGGCGGGTGTCACGCAGCTGGCGGATATTCACCGATGGCATAGCCATAATTGTGACACATGATGTGTCACATCGCAAGCGAGTGGCTCCTGCGCCACTAACGCCAACCAGAACCACCGGTTAAAGCGGTAACCTAGGTAACTTTAGCGGCTGTCCTCTGCATGCTAACCTCGACATGTCCGTTTGAAATCAGCGACTTCCGAATACTCCTGATCCTGGGATGCCGAGAATTCCTATTTTTCGACTAGGTGGAGCGCCGGAGAAACCGGCGCCGCCGAATCTGGCAGCGTCGACGCCCTTTGTCTCCCTTGAGGGGCTCTCGGTCGGCGTCGACAACTTGCGGCACGATGTGGTGCTGAGTCCGAAGTTTGTGGAGTTGGGGCGGGCGCAAATTGCGCGGCTCATCGCGCGCCACGGCGAACTGGAAGGATTGCTCTCGGCGGAGGCTCCGCAATCGACGCAAGGGCCATCGTGGATGAGGAATCAGGCGGGAAGGCCGGCTCGGCCGAAGAACGATCCCGGAGGGTGGAGAGCGGCGCTGACCGAGTTGCAGGTCGGCTCGCTGAATCGGGCCAAGAAAGAATTCAAGCTGTCGGTTGATCTGCTGGCGCGACTAGCGGTCACGAAGTTTGTGCGCGCGGAAATGAACCAGCAGTTCCTGCAGGTGCTGGAACGATGCCGCGTGCTGCTGAAAACCTACGACAACATGCGGCAGCAGAAAGCGCACGAGTACCGCGAGAAGCTGGCGGCATTCCAGGTGCGGAAACGCATCATCCTGCGCAAGACGGGGCAGGAAATCTTTGAGACCTTGCGCGAAGTGGAAAAGAGCACGCTGGCGCGCACGCGGCGGTCGCTGTTCGGCGAAGAGACCAGCGGCGGCAGCTATTTTACCTATCCGCTGTTTCTGAACCGGCTGTTGTTTTCCGAAGACGGACGGGATGACTATCTGTGCGCCGAGCATTACGTGATGCTGGGAAACTGGGACCGCGATCCGGACCGCTATGGCCGGATGCGCGAGGTGGCTTCGGGATTTCTGCGTTCGCAGTATGGCGAAGAAGTGAGCGCGGAGACGCTCGACTCCTGGATGAACGTCCCGGAGAATGCCCGGGAACTCGTGGGCACGGGCACGCCGGAAGATTCCGACGAAGGACTGGCGCAGCAGGAGCGGCTGGCCGCCTGGGTACGGCTGCTGGAAGACGAGCGGGTCATGGAAAACGTGATCGCCTCGTATCATGTGGTGCCCCTGCTGGGCGAATATGCGCCGCGCATTAATCCGCAGCAGCTGAAGAATGCACTCATCGACCGAACGGAATGCGACCGTGTCGAGCGCATGATTCAGGAACATGGCAAGTTGTCGCCAAACAGCCTGTATGCGGCCGTGGCGAAGGTCGCCGCCTGCCGCGGCGCGGAGCGGGCCAAGGTGGCCGCGCGATTCCTGGGAGATTTCTTCCACTATCACCGTGATTTGCGGCGGCTGGAAGTTCTGAATGCGGCTCTGGACACCGTCAACCTGGTCGGGAACGAGCGCTTGCAGGAGCTGTCGCGGGTGAACGGAACGCTCTACGAGTTTCTGCTTCCCGAGGAACAAGGGGAAACTGGCTCGGATAAAGTGCTGCGCCACGTAGTTCTCAAGGCCGATGTGCGCGACTCGACCAGGCTGACCCGCACGATGATGGAGAAGGGTCTGAATCCGGCATCGTACTTCAGTCTGAATTTTTACGATCCGGTGAACAAGCTGCTCGAAAAGTACGGCGCGCAGAAAGTCTTTTTGGAAGGCGACGCCATCATTCTGGCGATTCTGGAGCGCGAGGGTGAGCCCGGGCTAGCGGTGAGCCGCATGTGCGTGCTGGCGCGCGAAATCATTGAGATTGTGCGCGGGTATAACGAACTGATGCAGCGCTCGAGCATGCCGGGGCTGGAGCTGGGCCTAGGCATCACGGCGCAGGAGTCGGCGCCGCTCTACCTGATGGATGGTGAGCATCAGATCATGATTTCGGAAGCGCTGAATGAGAGCGACCGGCTGTCTTCGTGCAACAAGCGGGCACGCAAAGTGATGGAGCCGCAGGCGGGGCCGTTCCATGTATATGCGTTTCAGGCGGCGGAACTCGACGAAAACGGCAACCCGGAAGACGTGATTCTGAGCTTCAACCTGGGCGGAATTCGTATGAATGAAATGGCCTTCCGCAAGTTACAGCAGGAGATCACGCTCGAGCCGTTGAAAGTGAAGCTGCCCGCGTCCATGGCTTCCTCCGACAAAGGGGAATACAAGCTCTTCAGCGCCACGGTACCGGTAGATCGAGACATCTTCCGCAAGATTGTCGTGCGCGAGAGCCGCATTCCGCGCATCGACCCTGCGGACTTTTCGGTGAAGGGATGGACGGAGCGTTCGTACTACGAAGTCTGCACCGACCCCGCGATTTATGCCGCGCTGGAAAGGCGGAAGGGCGCGAGCGGCGGTTAGTGATGGGCGCAGGACGCCGGCATCGGCGCTGCCTTTTTTCGCGTTCCCCGCATGCTCCTTCCGTGGACGTTGCTTGCAGCGTCTCAACGACTAGAAGTTCGTTCCCACACGTGCCGGTCGAAAAGGAATCTGGAACGTCGCCTCGACGTCGACGGGAGAACCGTTTTTCGTGGCGGGCTGGAATTGCCACTGCGCAACCGCTTCGCTCGCAAAGCGGTCCAGGCGGTCGTCGATGCCGCGCAGGACGCGCACGTTCCCAACCGTACCGTCAGCGTGGAGGATCGCATGGAGAATCACCGTCCCGGCGACGTTCTCTCGCATAAGTTGCAGTGGGTAGGCGGGATCGACTTTGCGCGTCGCGGCGGGCGGGGAGAGATCGCTCGGCGCGTTCGCGTCGTGATCGTTTGAGCCAGGATCGCCGGAGTCGTGGTTGAGTTCCGCAAACCGAATGACCCAACTGCCGCCCGCGGAATTCAGGTTCGGCATGTTCAGCGTGAGGGAATAGAACTTGCGGTTGCCGAAGACGGCGCGTTCGGCCTCGGTGAGCTTGGTCGCGCTTTCCGGTGGCACGGGACGCACCGGTGCGCTGGTCACACGCGGTGGTCGCACGCTTGCCATGAGGTTCGGGTTAACCGTGTTGGTCGAAGCTGAATTGCTTGCGGCTGGGCCGGGATCGCCCGCCACGGGCGAGGTTTTCGCCGCTGTGCTTCCCACGTAGAGTCCCGTGGGCACATCACTGTTTCCCTTCCGCGATGATCCACCATCTTTTTTGCTGCTGCCATTGCCGTGGGCACCGGGCAAGCCAGACGCTCCGGGATGTCCTTCGGGCGTGGCCGCGAAAGCGCCGCGGCGGTTGCCTGCCGGCGGGTCTGCGGGCGCGCCCACGGCGGGATGCAGATTCAGCGCAATGACCCGGCCGCGCTCCCCAAAAGACGCTCCGGAAGATGCTGTGGCGGAAACTGACGGGGGTGGAGGAACAACTTGCGGACCGCCGCCCAATGATCGAGATCCGGATCCGGACAAGGTGCGCTGTTCGGGGACTGGGAGTTGGGGCGCGGGGGCGATCACGGAACTCTGCCCGATGTTCAAATCGCCAATCGGACGAGTGGATACGTTCTCGACACTCGGCGGAGGCGCGACGACCGCAAGTTGCGGTGCCTGGAAGGCGGCCGGGTTCGAAGCGCTCAAGTCCGGCGGGGGCGCTACAACAGAATTCTGCAGCGTAGGTGAATTGCGGCGATGCGTGAGATGTGCCGCATCGGGTGGCGGATTTACAACGGAGCTCTCCATCTGGGGCGCGATCCGGGTGATGTCAGCGGCGGGAGTCAGTGGCACGGATGGGATCGCGAGTCGCGGCTGATCCATGTGGTCAGACCAGGAGACGATGTTGGGCAGCTTAACGTCGTTGTTCAGCTTGAGCTTGGGCGGCGTGACGATGGTCTGCGAACGGTTGTCAGCCTCGGGAGGAACAGTAATGATCGGTTGCCGCGAGAATTCGGGATCCGCCTGCCGCGGCTGCTCCGCCTGCGCGCTGCGGGTATCGATGGGAGGAAGAGATTCCGAGGGCTGATAATAGATTACTTGCGCGTGGTCGAAGGTTGGCCTCGCCACGACCTGGGGCTGGAGCGCGAAGAAGCGGGTAAGTCCAACGAGCAATCCGAATGCGACAACGTGATAGGCGCCCGATTGCAGGAATCGGGCCCAGGGAAGCGGGCGCGTCACGAATACGTCAGGCCAGAACGGCGCAGGAGCGGAGCGAAGATCGAGCGGGGGAAGCCGGCGAGGAAAGACGAGATCGCGCAGGTTGCCGAAAAACCCACCGCGCCACGAAGGCAGCTCGACCAGAAGCCGCGGAACGGGCGCAGACTGCGGGATTTCGCCGAGAGGCCGGACTGTAGTCATCTTATCCATAGTAGATGCGGGAAGAGGGATTGGATAGCCGAGAGGACATTCGCTGGCGTAAATGTCGGGTCTGATTCCGGTAGCAGGCGCTCTGATTGCCCGTTCCTCGCAAGTCCCTCACCAGAAAGACCGTTTATAATCTTGTGTTTCGGCAATCCGCCTTAATTTTCACTGTGAAGGACACACCTTGCTTGATTTCTTAGGAGATTTGCGACGGACCCATATGTGCGGGACGCTGCGCGCGTCGGACGCCGGCAAGAAAGCCGTGCTCATGGGATGGGTGAACCGGCGGCGCGACCTGGGTAACCTCATTTTCATTGACTTGCGCGACCGCACTGGCGTGACTCAGGTTGTGCTCAACCGCGAACTCGACGCCGCAGCGCACGACAAGGCTAACACCGTTCGCAACGAGTACGTCCTCGCCGTGATCGGAACGGTCGAGGGACGCGACGCCGACACGGTGAACAAGAACATTCCCACCGGCGAAGTGGAGCTGGTGGCGAGCGAGATTCGCATTCTGAACGAGTCGAAGCTGCCGCCGTTCTTGCCGTCGGACACTGCGCTGACCAACGAAGAAACGCGGCTGAAGTATCGCTACATCGACCTGCGGCGCGACGTGATGCAGTTCAACATCGAGACGCGGCACAAAGTGGCTAAGGCGATCCGCGATTATCTTTCGGGGCAGGGATTCTTCGAGATTGAGACTCCCTTCATGACTCGGTCGACGCCGGAAGGGGCGCGCGATTATCTGGTGCCTAGCCGCGTGCAGCCAGGGACGTTTTACGCGCTGCCCCAGTCGCCGCAGTTGTTCAAGCAGATCCTGATGATCTCAGGATTCGACAAATATTTTCAGATTGTGCGCTGCTTCCGCGACGAAGACTTGCGCGCCGACCGGCAGCCGGAATTCACCCAGATCGATCTGGAGATGTCGTATCCGCAGGCCGAGCGCGTGTGGGAAGTGGTTGAAGGCTTTCTGACAGCGGCATTCCAGGCTGCGGGCAATGAAATCAAAACGCCGTTTCCGCGCATGGACTATGACGAGGCGATCCGCCTGTACGGCATCGACAAGCCCGATCTGCGCCTGCCCGCGTTTACCGACGTACGCGAGTGCTTCACCGCGGAGAACCTGCAGGAACTGGCGATCAACGCCAACCTGCCGGTGATTGCCGTGCGCACGCCCAAGGTCGGCGAGCTTTCGCGCAAGGAGCGCGACGACGTCAGGCCGATGTTCCACGCCAAGGGCGGAGCGAGAGTTTACGAGGACTTCAAACGAATTGGAAATAAGTATCCCGAGGCAGCGGCGGCGATCACGAAGAAGACTGGCATGGAAGAAGGCGATCTGATCGTGCTGGTGGCCGGGTCAGCGCAGGCCGGACCGCAAACTGCGATGCCCACTCACCGCAAGGTTACGCCAGCAGAACTGGCGATCTATGCTTCAGCTGGGCTGCTGCGGCTGGCGTTGGCGCAGAAATATGCCGAGAAGCATGGCATTTTCAAGAAGAGCGGCGACCCGGCCAAAGACTACCGTTTCCTGTGGGTCACGAACTTCCCCATGTTCGAGTGGGACGAAGGCGAGAAGCAGTGGATGGCGGCGCATCATCCGTTTACTTCCCCGCACGAGGAGGACATGAGCCTGCTGGAAGCGGGTGTGGAGTCGGTAAACGATCCGCAGTCGCCGCTGAGCGCGGTGCGGGCGTTGGCTTACGACGTTGTGCTGAACGGCACGGAGTTGGGATCAGGCTCGATTCGTATTCACCGCCAGGATATTCAAAGCAAAATCTTTCGTGCGCTCGGGATGTCGGAAGAAGAGGCAAAGTCGCGCTTTGGATTCTTTCTGGAAGCTCTGGAGTATGGCACACCTCCGCATGGAGGGATCGCGCTGGGACTCGACCGCATCGTGATGATCCTTGCAGGGGCCGAGAGCCTGCGCGAGGTGATTCCCTTCCCCAAGACCGCGCGCGCCGTGGACTTGATGATGGACGCGCCGACGCCGGTCAGCGAGCGGCAGTTGCGTGAACTGGGGATTGCTGTAAAGAAATAGGCGAAGATTCTGAGCTGTTATGTGGCGCGGCGCTTCCAGAGCTGCGATGGGACCTCTTCCAACATGAGAAAACACGTCCGGATATTCCTCTCCCTGGCTGCGCTTGCCTATGCCGTTTCGCTGGCAATCTCACCGGCAGTATCTGCTGCGCAACAACCCGCGAGCGGCGATGCAGCCGCGATCGTCGAGCAGGGCAAGTTCACCCTCCACAAATTCGAACAGGCGATCGGCCAGGAAACGTACGAGATCAGGCGCGATGGCGACTCTCTCGCGGTGAAAGTAGATTTCAAGTTCACCGATCGAGGTTCAGCCGTTCCTCTGACCGCGACCTTTCGCGGCGCTCAGGACCTAACGCCACAGGCGTTCGAAATCAAGGGCCAGACGGCGCGCAGTGTTTCGATGGACGAGGCGGTAACCATCGAAGGTGGCAAGGGTCACTTTCGCACCCGCGACAAGCAGAGCGACCTGACTCCGCCTTCCGGACCGTTCTTCACCATTGCGGGATATGCTCCAGCCACCATGCAGATGCTCATGGTGCGCTACTGGGCTACGCACGGTTCACCGGCGCAACTGGCGACGCTTCCCCGCGGCAGTGTGAAAGTCGAACCTCGCGGACAGGACTCGATTCGCATTACTGGGAACGATGGCACGAAGGACGAGAAACTCGACCGCTACACCATCGAGGGCCTGATCTGGGGACGCGAGACCCTGTGGTTCGACGCGAATCGCAATCTGGTTGCGGCCATCTCGACCGACGCAGAGTTCGATCACTTCGAAGCCATTCGCGACGGCTACGAGAGCGCGCTGGGCGATTTCGTGGGACGCGCCGGAGCCGACGGCATGAGCGCCCTCGCCGAAATTTCCAAAGGGATCTCGGGCAGCCGCGCATCGACTCTCGCCATTGTCGGCGGGACGTTGATCGACGGAACGGGCGCTGCCCCAGTGCCGGACGCAGCGGTTGTAATTAGCAAAGGGCGCATCCTCGCCGCAGGTCCACGCTCCAAAGTGAAGATTCCCAAGCGCGCGAACGTCGTCGACGCTCACGGCAAGACAATCCTTCCCGGCCTTTGGGATATGCACGCCCACTTCGAGCAGGTCGAGTGGGGACCAATCTACCTGGCGGCGGGCGTGACCACGGTGCGCGATTGCGGAAATGAGTTCGAATTCATCACCGCCGTGCGCGACGCCATCGCGCAAGGACGTGGGCTCGGCCCGCGATTGCTGCTGGCAGGCATTGTCGACGGGTCCAGCACCTACACGATCGGCGTCGAGCGCGTCGACACCCCGGAGCAGGCCCGCATGTGGACCGATCGTTACCACGCGGCGGGCTTCCAGCAGATGAAGATTTACAGTTCTGTGAAGCTTGAGGAGTTGCAGGCCGTCTCTGACGAGGCGCATCGTCTGGGCATGACCGTGACGGGGCACATCCCGGAAGGATTGAACGCGTATCAGGCGATTGAAGGGGGGCAGGATCAGATCAACCACATCGGCTACATCGCCGACATTATGAAGGCGCCTCTTCCCGAAAATGCCAGCCGCCTGGACCGCTACAAAGCCGCAGCCAACATCGATCTCGAGTCGCCAGAGGCAAAGAAGGCGCTGGCGTTTCTGAAAGATCATCACACCGTGGTCGATCCGACCATCGCGCTGATGGAGTTTTTCACCGCCACCACCGCCAAGCCGCCCGCCAGCTTTGAGCCGGGCGTCAATAAAGTCGCCCCCGAACTCGCCGAGCAACTTACCGACGTGGGACCGCCGACCGATCGTTCAGAGATCGGCGAAAAGGTATATGAAAAAGAGTTGGCCATCGTCGGAGCGCTGCATCGAGCGGGAATTCCGGTTGTCGCCGGCACCGATCAGACGGTTCCGGGCCACAGCCTTCACCGCGAAATTGAGTTGTATGTGCAGTCCGGATTTACACCGATGGAAGCGATCCAGGCGGCGACCATCGTGCCCGCGCGCGCTATGGGGATCGACAAAGAATCTGGCACCGTCGAAAAAGGAAAGCGCGGCGACTTAATTCTGGTCAACGGTAATCCGCTCGAGGATATTCGTAAGATCCGCAACGTCGAATATGTAATCACGAACGGAACTATGTTCCACACCGCAGAACTCTGGCAGAGCGTGGGTTTCAAACCGTGATGACTCTGTGCGAGACGGCGTGGTACGGCTCGTTGCGGCTATGCTAGTCTGCCTGCTATGGCCGACCATATCTCGAACAAGCGCAAGAAAGCCGGAACAACTCCGGCCCGGACTTCTCGGAAGTCCTCCTCTCAAAAGAATCCCCTATCCCCACTTCTCGCCCAGAACGCGAGAAATGGGGCACCCCCGGGTTCGGGCGCTCACGCTTCCCTGCCCGGCAAACATTTTCTCAGCGACAAAGTTGGACACTTTACCGAATCCGTCATTCGGGAGATGACGCGGCAGGCGATGCTGCACGGCGCGGTGAATCTAGCGCAGGGATTCCCAGACTTCCCTGCTCCGGCGGAGATCAAACAGGCTGCGCAGCAGGCCGTTGCGGCGGACGTAAACCAGTACGCGATCACCTGGGGCGCGAAGAATCTGCGGAATGCGATTGCGCGGCAGATGGGCGTGTGGCAGGGGATTACGGTCGATCCAGAAAAAGAAATCACGGTAGGTTGCGGTTCGACCGAGGCGATGATTGCAACGCTGCTGGCGGTCTGCAACGCTGGTGATGAAGTCGTGATCTTCGAGCCGTTCTACGAAAACTATGGGCCTGACTCGGTTCTGAGCGGGGCGAAACCGAGGTTTGTGAAGCTGCGTCCCCCCGCGACGGACGGCGGCGAGTGGACGTTCGACGAAAAGGAATTGCGGCGCGCGTTCGACCAGCACACCAAAGCGATCATTCTGAATACGCCGAACAATCCGACAGGCAAGGTCTTCACCCGCCGCGAACTGGAGTTGATTCGCGATCTTTGCGTCGAGTTCGACGTGCTCGCGATTACCGATGAAATTTACGAGCACATTCTCTATGAAGGCACCGAGCACATTTCCATGGTGTCGCTCGAGGGCATGCGCGAGCGGACCGTCACCATCAACGGCATGTCGAAAACCTACAGCGTGACGGGATGGCGCGTGGGATGGGCGGTTGCGCCGGAGAAAATTACGAATGCGATCCGCAAGGTGCACGATTTCCTGACCGTGGGAGCGCCCGCACCGCTACAGGAAGCCGGGGCGGCGGCGCTAAGCTTACCGGCAGAGTATTACGCGAATCTGGCCCAGGGCTACCGGGTGCGGCGCGATCATCTCATGCCGGCGCTGACGGCGGCCGGGTTCCAATGTTTTCGCCCGCGAGGGGCGTACTACGTGATGACGGATATTTCGGCTTTCGGATTTAAGGATGATGTTTCGTTTGCGAAATATCTGGTGCAGGAGATCGGCGTGGCGTGCGTCCCGGGATCGAGTTTCTATCGCGATCCGCGGGACGGCGCAAAACAGGTGCGGTTCGCCTTCTGCAAGAAGCCGGAGACCCTGGACGGAGCGGCTCGGAGGCTGGCGAAGTTGGCGCGGTGATTTTGTTAGCTCGAACCTTTGCTGCTCTATTTCGTGATCACACCGCACGCTATGCGGTCTCCCGAGTTGCCCGATGGGTCGGTCTTGTAGTCGTCGGCCTTGGCGTGAACTATGATTGCCGTCCCGCCGTTGCGGAACAGGGCGTGGGGACCGTCCGCAAGGGTTACGTCGTCGTCCTGAAATCGGAGTCCGTTAGCTTTGCCCTGAGCATCGACGGTGAAGTTCTTCATATCGCCAGCGTGGTGGCCGTCGGGATTATCGAAACCGTGTTTCTTGCCATCCGGATTGAAATGTCCACCGGCCGACTTGAAATCGGGGCCTTCGCACTTGGGCACTTGATGGAAGTGGAGGGCATGCTCTCCGGGCGGGAGATCGTGAAGGTGAAGCTCGATGACGACGCCCGACCCTTTCTGCGCGAGGGAAACGGCGCCAACACTCTTTCCCTGCGCATCTGTGAGTTCAACTTGGAGCTGAACCTTGGTCTGGGCCGCGCTCCGGGATGGGAGGACAGCCATCGCGAGGAACAACCCGAGGGCGAGATATGCGAAGCGTGGCATCGATAGGAACCTCCTGGCAGCGGAGATTATAGCGAATTCTACCGCGCCCAGTTGTCGCCGGTTGGTCAAAGCGATGAGGCGACTTGTCCACAAAGATGTGGAGTATACTGCGAGGAAGTTCCAGAAATCCTTCTGGGGAAGAGTGCAATCATGGCGTTGAATGCGGTTGAGCAGGTAGCAGAGCAGGTTCCGGCAGACGATTTTCAGGCGCTTGAAGATAAGATTTATCGCACCATAGAGATGTACAAAGCGGCGCGGCAGGCTCAGGCCGTGGCTGAACGCGATGCCCAGCGGCTGCGGCAGCAGATGGAAGACCGCGAAGAGGAACTGGTCCGACTGCGGCGCGAGGCAGTGCAATTGAAGAAGGAGCGCGAGGAGATCCGCGGCCGCGTCGAGAAAATGCTGCAGCAGATCGAGTCGATTGCTGAGGCCAGCTAAGGGCCGCTGATTGCGCAGGATACAGGAAATCACGTCCCCACGGAGAATGGTTTATGGCTACGGCGACCAAGGATCAGATGGTGAAAGATGCGCAGAACGCCAGCGTGCGGGTGGAGATTTTCGATCAGGCCTACAACCTGCGCGGATCCGATCCGGAGTACATTCTGAAGCTGGCGGAGTATGTCGACTCCAAGATGCGTGCCGTGGCCGAGGCGACCAATACGATCGATACGGTGCGACTGGCCGTGCTGGCAGCGCTCAATATCGCCGATGAGTATCACTTGCTCAAGAAAAAGCAGGACAGCGGGGCAACCGATTATCTGAAGCGGGCGCATCTATTAGCAGATGCGCTGGATGAAGTGCTGGGCGAAAACCGCAAGGCGGGGTAATCTGCGTTGCGCCGGCAGAACCTTCCTTCTAGCGCTGCTCTTTCTTGTGTTGCTCGGTGGTCGCGCCTTTCCTCAAGAAACAACTCTCCGTTCCCAGTCCAATGTCGTGCTAGTTCCAGTGCTGGTGAAAGACCAGCAGGGCGGAATCGTGTACGGACTGCAGGCCAAGGACTTCATCGTGGAGGACGACGGAGTCGAGCAACCGGTGCGCCTCGACGAAACGCCGGAGGGGCAGCCAATTTCGCTGGTCGTGGCGATTCAGCGTGGACGCAGGGCGTCCTACGAGTTCCCTCGCATGCAAGGCCTGAAGTCGATGCTCGACCCGCTATTCAGCCTGGGAACGGCGCGGGTTGCCGTCGTGGAATTCGACAGCCGGGTCGAGCTCGCCCGGAATTTCACGAAAGACGCGACGTTGGTCGAAGACAATCTGAGAAATCTGCAGGCAGGAGACGAAGGAGCGGCGATTTTGGATGCGGTGGATTACTCAGTGAATCTCCTCCAGAAGGAGCCCGAGGAGCGGCAACGCGCGCTGCTGTTGATCAGCGAGACCCGCGACCATGGCAGCCACGTAAAGATTGACGACACGGTGGCGGCGATCGGTCAGAGCAACGCCGTCATGTACGCGCTGGCGTTTTCGCCCGCACTTTCCAACATCCTCGACACCGGGCGCGGCACCAACAAGAACGAGATGCACAATGGCGTGGACTTCCTCGATCTCGCGTACCGAACGGCGCAGGCCATGAGGAAAAACGTGCCGAGCACGATCGCTTCCATGACGGGAGGCGAGTACGAACTCTTCGCGACGCGGAAAAAATTCGAAGTACGAATGAATGACTTTACCAATCATCTGCACAGCCGCTATTGGTTGAGTTTCGCGCCCAAAAGTCCGCGTCTCGGCCTGCACCAGATTCGCGTGCGATTAAGAAATGCGGAGGATGGCGCAGTGCTGGCACGCAGCAGTTATTGGGCTGAGGGAACAAAATAGCGGAACTACCCGACTGGGTTGGCTTGCGGCGTCGGGGAGTCAAGAACCTCCCGGACTTTAGCCATGAGTGCTGACAAAGTGAACGGTTTGGGCAGGAACCAGAGGCCGGGGTCGAGCACTCCGTAGTGGACGATGGCATTGCTGGTATAGCCGGAGATGTAGAGCACCCTGACGTTTGGCGAAAGCTGCAAAACCTGTTCGGCCAGCTGGCGGCCGTTCATGCGAGGCATGACCACGTCGGTAATCAGCAGGTGGATCTGGCGATGGTTCTCCTGGCAAAGGGCCAGTCCCTCCTCAGGGCTGGCCGCGACCAGCATCTTATAACCGCAGTGAGCCAGAACCGAGGAACTGAGCTGGCGGAGTTGGGAGTCATCTTCGACCAGCAGGATCGTTTCAGTGCCGCGTTGCACGCTCTTGGAGCGGAGTTCCGCGCCTGCGGCTTCCACGGGCTGGTCGACGCGGGGAAGATAAATCTTGAAGGTCGTGCCGCGATCGGGTTCGCTGTAGACCCAGATGTAGCCTCCACTCTGCTTGACGATTCCGTACACCATCGAGAGGCCGAGCCCGGTGCCTTTGCCAACTTCTTTCGTGGTGTAGAAGGGTTCGAAAATGCGAGCTTGCGTTTCAACGGTCATGCCGTGGCCCGTATCGCTGACCGCCAGCAGGACGTAACGTCCGGGTTCCATGGGCTGATGGTCACGGGCGTAGGACTCGTTGAGTTGCGCGTTCGAAGTTTCCAGTGTGAGCTTTCCGCCACGAGGCATGGCGTCGCGAGCATTGAGCGCCAGGTTCATGATGACCTGCTCGATTTGCCCGGGATCAGCCTTCACCGAACCCAGGTCGTTCGCGGGGACGGTCAGGACCTCGATGTCCTCTCCGATCAACCGGCGCAGCAAGGAATCGAGATTCAGCATGATGTCGTTCAGGTTAATGACTCGCGGAGAAAGCACTTGCTTACGGCTGAAAGCGAGCAACTGGCGGGTAATGCCGGCGGCCCGATCCGCGGCCGACTTGATCTGCGCAGTGCTGTCGGCTAGCCGGCTGCCGGCGGGAACGCCTTCGGCCAGGATCTGAGAGTATCCCAGTATCACGGTAAGCAGATTGTTGAAGTCGTGAGCGACGCCGCCAGCCAAACGTCCAACGGCTTCCATCTTCTGCGACTGGCGCAATCTTTCTTCCAGCGCGACGCGCTCGGTAACATCCTGCACCAGCGACGCTACGCCGAACACTCGTCCCGACTCGTCGACCAGCGGAGTGTTGTACCACTCGCAGGAGATGGTGCGGCCGTCTTTCGTGAGGTTGTCGTTGGTATTCCGCGCCCCGCCCCTGTGGTGCAGCAGATTCTGCCAGACCTGGTCCACGTACTGGCGAAACTGCGCTGGAACAATGAAGCTGCCATGCTGTCCGACGGCCTCCTGGCGGGAATATCCGAAGATGCGCTCCGCCGACGGATTCCAAGCGGCCACGCGAAACTCGAGATCCCATTCCACCACCGCCAGCGGAGTGTGTTCGAAGTGAATGCTCAGTTTCTGCTGCGACTGGCGCATCTCCTCTTCCGCCATTTTGCGGTCGGTAATGTCGCGGCAAATGCCGAGCATTCCAATCACCTGGCCATTGGGATCGCGATAGGACCCCTTGGTCGCGAGATAAGTTCGGGTCACGCCCGCGGCCCTCGCTGGTTCTTCGTAGGTTTGCGCCTCGCCGGACTGCAGCACGGCGCGGTCACGCTCCATCATCGAGCGGCCGAATTCCGGGCTGAACAATTCCATGTCGTCCTTGCCGAGGACATCGTCGATGCTGCGGCCGAGGAAACCTGCCCCCGCCGAGTTGATCATCAAGTAGCGGCCTTGCAGGTCCTTGACGAAGACCGCGTCCGTCGTGCCCTCGGTGATGCCCTGCAGCAGGCCGAGGTTTTTCTCTAACTCCTGAGAGCTGTGGAGCAACTGCTTGTGAACGACAAACAGGCGTCCACTGGCGCCGGCGAAGGAGACCGTCACCAGGAAAACGGACCAGAAGAACTGCTCCTGGGCGATGCGCAAGACAAGCGGAAAGACGATTGCGGGGATGAGCAAAGGAGAAAACTGTGCAAGCAGCCGAATGCCCGGGGCAAAGGCTACGATGGTCTTGACCGGGACGGGCTCGGCGCCGTCCCACGTTGCGGCAATCACCGCGAGCATGCAATAAGTCGCGGTCCACAGCAGGTCAGGCCAAATTCCCTGCTCAACGTTCCCGGCCGCATAGGCGAAAAGAGTCGTATTAGTGGTGATGGCGTACGCGAAAAAGAATCCTGACAGACGGAGAAACAATGCACGGCCCGTGCGATATCGAGCGAGAGCCCCTCGCACGAGGAAACTCAGAGCCAGCAGCCCGAAGAAGGCGAGTCCGACGTGGAAAGCACGAGTGGCCATAGCCCGTTCGGAAACTTCCCAGCGGGAAGGCACATAGAGGAGGGAAAGTTCGAGAGCCAGCACGAGGGCGCAGACTTGCGCAAAATCGCAGAAGCGCAACCATCGGAATCCGCGGTTCGGATCTTGTGGACCCAGAAACAGCGTCATCATGGCGGGGACAACCCAGAAAAATACCAGGATGTCGCTTGGCCACGGCGCACCGGAGGGAGCGTGGAGATAGTCGAAATAATAGGTGTAGGCGAGCCGCCCCAGAAAGGCGAGCACAAGAGAAAAGAAAACCAGGCGCCAAACCCGCTTGCCAAAGGAACCTGATCTGCTCGAAGCGGACCAGCACGCGAGGGCTGCCAGAAGGATGGACGCCGTCCCAATCCAGTCACCCCACAGCGATGCCGTCCAGGTGCCGTACCGGAACGCCAGCACCGCCCCATGCACCAGCATGAGGGTAGCCGCCGCCGCCAGCGCGGACGTGCGAGTTTTGAACATCACTCAGACTTCTCCGGCGTGCCGCCGACCCACCAGCGACTACGCTTTGGGCCCGATTTTTGTGTACTGAAGTATAAACTCATAACCCGCCAGCAGAATCAAGTACTTCCGTAGTCCGCAAACCGGCGTGGACGCTTGCGACGTCACTTCTCCAGAGCTTCTTGAAAGGGTGCATTGTTTTCTCCTGACCGTCGCTGGCTCCCGATCGCTGGCAAGCCCATTTGTGAACGGGGCATTACTTTGGTTGCAAGCAGCCTGCCAACTTTTTGCGGTCTTGCACTTGCCAAGCGCGCGGGTTTTGCCTAGCATCCAGATTGAAAGCCGGCCTGCCGGGTTGGTGATGACGGTAACCGATTTTTGAACCAATGCTGAATGAACGGGGACTCGACTCGAACTAGGATCCGGTGAGCAGCGCTCCGCCATGCGGAGATGCCTAAAGGGTCTCGGCGGGTTCCCAACGTCTACCGACGGGTTCATTCTCGGCCCGTCACACGGCCTAGTGGGTCGGCTTGCTTTCTTGTCTGGATGTTGTGTGGCGCGGGCGCCCTCGCCCGCGAATGCCGGTAGTCACCACAATGCAGTCCATCGGGCCCGGTCCCGTTTCCCTGATAAACTGATTCCCGTAGCGAATCCTTGGCTGCGCGCATCTAAATTTAGACAGTGTTCCCACAACTCTTTCATCTAGGGAAGTTCTTCCTTCCAACCTACGGATTCCTGGTTTCCATGGGCGTCCTGATCGGACTGTGGATCAGTGTGCGCAACTCCGAGCGTCTCGGAATTGACGGCGACAAGGCGTGGAACCTGGGGATTCTGGTCGTGCTCTGCGGCATTGTCGGAGCCAAGGTGCTCTACGTCATCAATGAGTGGAGTTACTACTCGGCGCATCCCGGCGAGATTTTCAGCATCAACACGCTGCAGGCGGGAGGAGTCTTTTCCGGCGGCTTGCTGGCCGCATTCCTGGCAGCGGCCTGGTATGTCTGGAAACATCATATGCCGGCTCTGGGGACTTGCGACGCCTTCGCGCCTGGCCTCGCGCTCGGACACTCGATCGGGCGCATCGGTTGCTTCGCCGCAGGATGCTGTTACGGAAAAGAGACGCATCACTGGTGGGGCGTGGTCTTTCACAATCCGCTGGCGAACTCGATTACCGGGACGCCGCTGAACGTGCCGCTTGAACCGACGCAATTGTTCGAATCGGCCGTGGAGCTGGCGAATTTCTTCTTCCTCATGTGGCTGCTCAAGCACAGAAAATTCGACGGCCAGGTGATTGGCGCATTCATGTACCTTTATGGTGTCGCCAGATTCTTCCTCGAGTATCTGCGCGACGACCCTGGCCGCGGCTCCGTCTTGGGCGGCGCCATGACCGGCACCCAGTTGATCGCGATTGGATTGGTGCTGGCCGGAGGATTGATCTGGTGGCTACGCCCCGGCTCCAAGCCGGTGTCGGCGGAGACGGTGAGCGCCCCGCGATAGACGCGCTTATGAGCACAATTCTGGTGACCGGCGGTTCTGGTTTCATCGGGGTCCACTCCATCCTGCAGCTTCTGGCCGCAGGCCATCAGGTGCGTACCACAGTACGGAGCCTGAAGCGCGAGGGCGATGTGCGCGCCATGCTGAAGGAAGGAGGCGCTGAGCCCGGCAATCGCTTGTCCTTCCTCGCCACCGATCTGCAAAGCGACGCGGGCTGGCCGCAAGCCGTCGCCAGCTGCGAATACGTGCTGCACGTGGCGTCTCCCTTTCCGGCGAACCTCCCCAAGCACGAGGACGAACTGATCCTCCCAGCGCGCGAAGGCGCGCTCCGCGTACTGCGCGCCTCACGCGCCGCCGGCGTCCGGCGCGTCGTGCTGACTTCCTCATTCGCTGCCATCGGCTACGGACACAAGCCGCAAGAGACTCCGTTCGACGAGACGAGTTGGACGGACCCCAAGGGCGACGACGTTCTCCCCTATGGGAAATCGAAGACATTAGCCGAACGCGCGGCTTGGGATTTCATCGCCAACGAAGGCGGCGGCCTTGAGCTTTCCGTCGTGAATCCGGTGGGAGTTTTCGGCCCGGTTCTGGGGCCCGACTATTCCACCTCGATCCTGTTGGTACAGCGCATGATGGACGGCGCCATGCCCGGCGTTCCGCGGCTCTATTTTGGGGTCGTCGATGTGCGCGACGTTGCTGACTTACACATCCGCGCCATGACTCATCCCGCCGCCAAGGGCGAACGCTTCCTCGCCGTCGCCGGCGATTTCATGTCGATGCTCGACATGGCCAAAGTGCTGAAGGCACGCCTGGGAAACTCCGCCCGAAGAGTGCCGACCCGGGAACTGCCCAACTGGCTGGTGCGCCTCGCCGCGTGGCGTGATCGCGCGGTGAAGCAAATCCTGCCCGAACTCGGCAAACGGAAGAACGCTACTAACGAGAAGGCCAGGCGCATCCTAGGCTGGGCGCCGCGTTCAAACGCAGAGTCCATCGTCGCCACCGCTGAAAGCCTGGTACGGCTCCGGCTTCTCAAAGACAGTCCGCAGGAAAAGATTGCTGCGTGATCGCCGATTCTGCCGCGAACTACTTGTGAGACTTCGTATCGATCCTGATCTCGAAGACGCTGGGCCACAGCTTTCCAGTCACAAACAAACGCTTTCCAGCAGAATCGTAAGCGATGCCGTTCAGCACGGCTTCCGGGTCGAGATGATAAACCGGGCTCAGAAGTCCGGTGAGGTCGATCCACCCGACGACAGCGCCCGTTTGCGGAGAAATCCGGGCAATGCGATTACTGTGCCAGACATTGGCAAAAATCTGTCCTTCCACGAACTCCAGTTCGTTGAGCTGATCGACCGGAGTTGGCCCATCGTGCACCTTGAGGCGGCGTCTTTCCTGAAACGCCTCTGGATCCAGAACGCGAATCTCCGACGTTCCGTCACTCAAGAAGAGCTCACGGCCATTGGTCGCGAGCCCCCATCCTTCTCCCGAGTAGGAGAATTCTCGCAGCAGATGGAAGTCGTGCAGGTCGTATACGAAACCCACGTGTGATTGCCAGGTGAGCTGGAGCACGCTGTTTTTGACGATGGTGATGCCTTCGCCAAAGAATTCAGAACCCAGGTTGACGCGCTGAATCACCTCGCCAGTTTCCAGGCGGACCTTCCTAAGTGACGACTGGCCCTTGCGACCCGTGCCCTCGTACAGAGCGCCGTCGCGATACGCGAGGCCCTGGGTGTAGGCCGAGGTGTCATGGGGAAAAACTCGGACGATCGTGAATGTGTACTCGGGCGGGGCGTTCGCGGAAACCTGATGAAAAGCCTGCCCGGTCAGAAACGGACCGCACCTCAGCAAGAGAACCAGGATGACCAGCCGCGAAAAGGTTTTCTTCATTCTCCTGGACCGCGGCTATTATCGCATCGTCGGGGGGCCAGCAAAACCTCTGGTTTTCTCCTGGCGTCGGGCGCGAAGACCGTTACTTGGAACCTTTCGGCGGACACTGTGCGTCGTAGATCGTCTGCATCCGCTTCAGTTTGAGCACGCCGTAGAACACGGTACACGCCATGGCAACGACCAGAATGGCGGCGAACCTCTTCTCCAGGCCGTACGCGCCCTCGCGGTTGGCGACATAGCTGGCGATGATCAAGCCGAGAATGCTGATGTTGATGGCCCAGTTCACCGGCTTCGACACAATGTAGTCCAGGGTGCCGAACCCAACGAGCTGGTAGATCATGAATGGCAGAATCGCCACCATCGGCAATAGTTCGGAGGCACCCAGCGAGATATCGACCGAGCCGGGCGCTACCGCGTGCAGCAGCCGGCTGTGCGCCAGTTCATGGAACAGCGCCGGAATCGCGCACAATAAAGGCACCACGGCGAGCAACTCCAGCACCAGCGATCCGCTCCAGGTGCCGATTTTGGACACTTGATCAGCCCCGTCCTTCGACGATTGCGTTCCGATGTACAGCCCACCGACAATGGCGGCCGCACTGGACAGCATCAGCAGCTCCACCGTAATGCCAAAAGCCTCCGGTTCACCCGCCTTGAGCAGCAGCATGGCCAGGAAGCCGGGCGTATAGAACATGATGCGCACGAGCTTCGCCCAAACGCGTGCGTCGCGCTCCGGCGGCAGGATTGGCAGTGGACGTCCGTCGGTCCCAATGGTTGGTCTGACTTTCGACATGAAGGTGTCCTCAAGTGGAAGGAGAACAAGCTAGCTTAGAGGGAGTCTGGGGTAGGGGACACTGGCAAAAGTTACAGCAGCCACGGCATTCCAATAAGCGGTCCGTCATTCGCGCAGCGCTGGCGGACTCGAGCAATTCATGCGATAGCCTGTAGTATTGTTCCCTGCGAGATGGCGGACGCTTTCCCAATCCTTATTTCCGTTGCGCCTGACGACGCCGGCAAACGCCTCGATCAATTTCTGGTGGCGCATCTCGATGTGAGCCGGGCTCGGGTGCAGCAGCTCATCTCCGAACAAAAGGTGCGGGTGAATGACACGCACGCGAAGGCTTCGCTGAAGTTGCGAGGCAGTGAGCGCATCACCGTACTCGGCTCGGCCGAACGGCCTCTGCTGCGCGCCATGGCCGAGGAGATTCCCCTCGACATCGTCTACGAAGACCACGATCTCGCGATTATTAACAAGCCTGCCGGAATGATGGTGCATGCGGGCGCCGGAGCTACGGAAGACCAGCGCAATCGCGGCACCCTGGTGAACGCCCTGCTCCATCATTTCGCAACCCTGTCGGCGGTCGGCGGCGAGATGCGGCCGGGCATCGTCCACCGGCTCGACAAAGAAACCAGCGGTCTGATCGTGGTGGCAAAAACCGATGAAGCCCATCGCAAGCTGGCGGAGCAGTTTGCCCGGCGCGAAGTGAAGAAGACCTACCTTGCACTGGTGCACGGCTGGCTGAAGAAAGATCGGTTGACGATCTCGGCCAGCATCAGCCGCGACCCGGTCCGGCGCATACGCATGACCACGCGCGGAACCGGCGGGCGCGACGCGGTCTCGCATTACCGCGTGGTCCGAAGACTGGAAACTCCTTTCGGCAAGTTCACCCTGCTCGAAGTGAAGATCGATACGGGCCGGACCCATCAGATCCGCGTCCACATGGCGTCGCTGGGGCATGCGATCGTGGGCGATGCGCTCTACGGGGCACGGCGGGAGATGCGGGCGAGGCGCGGCCGCGCAACGGACGAGGGCGGCGCACTTTCTCTGTCGCGAAATTTTCTGCACGCGGCCCAGTTGGAACTGGTACATCCCCGGACAGGGGAAAAAATTGCGCTGAAGAGTCCGCTGCCGGCGGAATTACTGGCGTTCCTGGCGACGATCGAGAAAGACGCGGGCGGCAACGTCTCTACGAAGGGCAGTTGAGACGGGCTCTGGTCCGGATTGAGGCCCACGCGGGCGGGCAGATTATAATATTGAAAAGAAGGGAATCCCTGGGGGCTATGTTGATCACGCGTTACGGGTTCGCTCTGCTGCTCTTGGCGGGCAGCGTTACGGCACAATCGGCCGCTCCAACTGCTGCCACGCCAACTGCGGCCGCTCCCACGTCGACTGCTCCGGCTTCGGCGGCGACCGCCTCGCAACCGGCGCAGCCTTCGAATACTACGCTGGCCGGTGGCACCCCCGCGACGCAGGAACAAAAGCCTGCCGATCCAAAACCCGCACCCGCAGACGCTGCGAGCGACGACTCGGTCCTAACCATCAAGGTACCCACCAACGAAGTGAACGTCGTGTTCACGGTGACGGATAAGCACGGACGGCGCATCACCGATATGAAGCAGAGTGATTTCCGCGTCTTGGACGACAACAAGCCGCCACAGGAAATCCGCAGCTTCCATGCCGAGACCAACCTCCCGCTCCAGGTCGGACTGCTGATTGATGCCAGCAATTCGGTGCGCGACCGGTTCAAGTTTGAACAGGAATCCGCCATCGAGTTTCTGAACCAGACCATTCATCCGCGCTCCGATCAAGCGTTTGTGGTGGGTTTTGACGTGACCCCCGAGGTGACACAGGATTTCACCGACAACACTGAATTGCTGGCGCATGGAGTGCGCGAACTGCGTCCCGGAGGCGGTACGGCGCTCTACGATGCGCTTTATTTTGCTTGCCGCGACAAGTTGCTGAAAACGCCGAAGTCGATTACCGTGCGGCGCGCCATCATTTTGCTCAGTGATGGCGACGACAACCAGAGCCATGTCACCCGCGAAGAGGCAATCGAGATGGCGCAGCGCGCCGAGGCCGTCGTCTATACCATCAGCACCAACGTGAGCGGGACCGCAGGACCCGGCGACAAGGTTCTCGATCGCATTGCCGATGCCACCGGCGGACGCCCGTTCCACCCGTTTCAGATTCGCGATGTGGCTAACGCGTTCGCCGAAATTCAGGACGAACTCCGCAGCCAGTACGCGATTTCCTACAAGCCGGCGGACCTCAAATCGGACGGGCACTACCGCGCCATCGACATCGAGGCCAACGACCGGAAGAATTTCCGGGTGCGGTCGCGGCGCGGGTGGTACGCTCCGTCGGCGCAGTAGAGCGCCGGCTTCCTGTCCCTCCTCCTGAGGGACCAATCAACGACATGCCGGGATATTCAGGCACACCACTTCCGAAAAGGCTGGGAATCAAGCCCGGATTCCGCGTGGCTCTGGATGATGTGCCGCCTGAAGTGAAGGCCGAATTGAAAGAGGCCCTTGCCAGCTGCGAGTTTGTACACGGTCTCAAGAAGCCGGTGGACTTCCTGATGGTGTTCACGAACTCGAAACAGGACTTGGCCGAGGACTTTGCGCACCTCAGCAAGCAACTCACCCCGGCGGGAATGTTTTGGGTGGCCTGGCCCAAGAAAAGTTCGAAAGTGACCACGGATCTGGATGAGAATATAGTCCGCGAAATAGGACTGGCCGCGGGATTGGTCGACGTGAAGGTGTGTGCGGTGACCGAGGTCTGGTCAGGATTGAAATTTGTGCGACGCCTGAAAGATCGCTGAAGCGTGGGCGCGGAAGAACGGTTCGGCGCTCGTGGAGGAAACAAAGCCATGGTGCGAGTGGGCTTAATCGGATTTGGTCTGGCGGGGCAGGCCTTTCATGCGCCCGTAATTCGCGGCGCCCAGGGGATGGAACTGGCCTGCATTCTCGAGCGTCACGGATCGAACGCCAAGCAGAAGTATCCCCAAGTTCGAGTGGCCCGCACGCTCGACGAAATGTTCTCCGACAAGACCATCAATTTGTGCGTGGTGGCCACTCCGAACGACTCGCACTACTCCTACACAAAAGCTTGCCTCGAAGCCGGCCGCGACGTGGTGGTGGACAAACCATTCACTCCCACGATGGCGGAAGCCGAGCAACTGGTGCGCATTGCCGCCGATCGCGGCCGCCTCGTCACCGTGTATCAGGACCGCCGGTGGGACGGAGAGTTTCACACGGTGAAAGAACTGATAAAGGCGGGCACGCTGGGCGCGGTTGCCGAGTACGAAGCGCGCTTCGATCGGTTCCGCCTCGAGTCCAAGCCTAACGCCTGGCGGGAGCAACCGGACCATCCTGCGGCCGGCGTTCTGTGGGATCTGGGCCCGCACTTGATCGATCAGGCGCTGGTGTTGTTTGGCACGCCCGAAACGATTTGGGCATCGGCATTCTGCCAGCGTCCGACCTCACAGATCGACGATGCCTTCGACGTGCACCTGGAGTATCCGCATCTGCGAGCCACGCTGCGCGCTCGGATTGTCGCGTATGCTCCCGGCCCTCACCTGCTGATTCACGGGACGGAAGGATCGTTCATCAAGTACGGGATGGATCCGCAGGAAGAGATTCTGCGCAGCCCCAACTGCCCCGATGGTCCATCCTGGGGCGCAGATTGGGGGGTCGAACCGGAAGATCGCTGGGGCACTCTGAGCCGCACGAATGGCGAAACTCGCAAAGTGAAGACCGAGCGCGGCGACTACCGCGGGTACTACGCCAACGTGCGAGACGCAATCGAGAAAGGATCTCGGCTGGATGTGACGCCGGAGCAGGCGCTGCGCACTATGCGTGCTCTCTTACTAGCACACAAGAGCAGCCGGGAAGGCCGGAGAGTCCGCTGGACCGAAGCGCCAGAGTGACGTTCTCCGCGGGCGAGACGCCCGCGGGACAGCCGGCCAGAGGGCCGGCGCTACTAACTTTTCATTACCTTCTGAAACGCAACCTGGAAGCGTTCCATCTCTTCCTGCGTTCCGACGGTGATGCGAACATACGTGGGCATCACCGGCCACACGCGGCCAATCAGCACGTTTTCTTTCGCCATGGCGTCTCTCACTTCCTTCCCCGGCTGCTTGGTATCGAGCAGGAAACAGTTCGACTCGGAAGGAATGTACGAGTACCCGTTGCGATCCAGCCACTGAAACGTCTGTTGCCGAATCGTGGCATTGATACGCCGGCGTTCCGCAACCAATGCAGGATCCTTCAAACTGGCGGTGGCTGCGACGACCGCCGTAACCGGCATAAAGTTCTGTCCGCCGCGCGCAGTGACTTTTTCGAGCAGGTCGGGGCGCGCGATCACGAATCCGCAGCGCAGGCCGGCCATCCCGTAAACCTTCGAGAACGTTCGCAGCACGATGACGTCTTTGCCGGCCTTGACCAGATCAAGCGCGGATGACGTGGCTTCGGTCAGGTGAATGTAGGCTTCGTCAACCAGGATGATCGAGTCCTTGGGCTTGTTGGCGGCAAGATACTCCACGTCCGCGTGTGGCGTGAGCGTGCCGGTCGGGTTATTCGGATTGCAAATGTAGAAGATCCCGGCGTCGGGACCGGCCGCCAGCATGGCTTTCACATCGTGCGCATAAGTTTTCGTGAGCGGAACCTTAACCACGCGCGCTCCCGCAACCGACGCGATCATCATGCCCGCTTCGAAACAGGGATCGGCGGTCACATAACTCTTCTGCGGCGACGTAAAGGCCAGCACGCTGAGAAACAGCGGCGGAGTCGATCCCGCAGTGCAGTAAATCCAGTCGGGATTCAGGCCTTCCTGCTGCGCGAAAGTGCTGACGAGTTCGTCAGTGAGATTGTCGGAGTAGCGCCCGCCCTGCGGGATGATGGCGGCAACCGCGTCGCGCGCCGCCTGGCAAGGACCCAGCGGATTCTCGTTCGAATCGATCAGCACCGCATCCGTCGCGTGCGGCCGGCGCCGGGAAGCAGCGGCGAGCATGGGCTCGGTCATCCCCTGGAACGCAGCCGCTGCCGATGCAGCCGCTGACAGATGCAGAAACGAACGCCGGGAAAATCGGGGCATGGAAACCTCCAGGAAGGGGAGTGTATCAGGAAGTTGCGGATGTGGCGCGGACCTGCCCGGAGGCTAGCCGAAGGGGCCCCCGCCCGCGGCTTTTGACTTTGCTGTTGGCTTTGCGCTCACCCGAACCAGATGTGCCGAACCGAAAAGTCCCGCACCACCATCAACAACAGCGGGCGGGGCCGTCCGCTCCACACAAGCTAATCTTCTTTGCGTCCCGCGTAGTATCCGGCCCGGGCCTGGATCTTGTAGTTCTGCTTGTTCTTGATCTCGAGCTTGCGGTAGGTGCCGTCGAGCTTGATATTGGTCGGCGTGTAGCCGATGTTGTACTGGCTGCGCAATTCCGCCGCGATCTGATCGAAAGCTTCCCGGAGCTTATCGAACTTGTTGCCTACGTTGATGACCCGCCCGCCGGTCTGCTCGGTGAGTTTCCTCATCTCGCCTTCTCCGGAATAAAAGCCGCCCTGCATGCCGTAGAATCCTCGGTCGGCACAAAGCAGCACGTACACGATCGAATCCGCTTTCTGTGCCGCCTCAATCGCGTCCTTAATTTTCAACCGGCTGCCTTCATCCTCGCCGTCGGTCAGCAGGATCATCGCCTTCCGCCCCACTTCTTTCGCCAGCATGTCATGAGCGGACAGATACACAGCGTCATACAGCACGGTACCCGGAGACGACGCAGTGGGCACCGGACCACCTCCGGCGCCGGGGAGTGTCGGCATGGTGACGCCGGAATTGATCTTCACCGAATTGAGTGCCTTCTGCAGGCGTTGCACGTCACGTGTGTAGTCCTGCACCAGACTGGCATCGACGTTAAAGTCCAGGACGAACGCGAGATCTTTGTCGGTCAAAATCTGCTTCAGAAACGCCCCCCCGACTTCCTTCTCCATGTCGAGGACGCGGAGCTGGCTGCCGCTGGAGTCGATCAGGATTCCAAGCGTGAGCGGCAGGTTCGTCTCGGGGGTGAAATACTTCACGGTCTGCTTCTGGCCGTCTTCGAAAATATCAAAGTCGTCTTTCGTCAGGTTGGGGATGAGCGCGCCATGCTTGTCTTTGACGTTGAAGAAAAGCTGCACCACGTTGACGTTCACCTTCAGGGTCTCGGTGGGCTGCTGAGAGTCGTCGGATTTCTGGTCAGGGGAAGTGGGCGGCTGGCCCGCCGGCTGTTGGGCCATAATGAACGGGGATGCCGCGCACAGGGCAGCCCAGGCTAATACCGCCAGGATACGCCGCAGGAAAACAGGAAGCATAGGCATTCGGACGCTCGCGATTCGTGGTTAGTGTTAGTCTAATCCTGTAGCGTTAGATGCACCAAATGAGGCGCTATGAGCATCTTACAGGCTCAAGGCTGCATTTTTGTGCGGGACGAGGAAAGGCTATGGCATCAGGAAACGGTAACGCAACATGGCGAGGCCCCTTGGGCAGGCTGATAGCGCTAGTGATGTTGGTGGCTCTAACGGTGCCCGCACTGCAAGCGCAATCCGGCGGTAGCCAGACTCAGTCCCAGCCCCCCGCCACCTCCCAACCCGCGCAGGATATCCCCGACGCACCCTCGACCGTGCAACCGCCACCGCCGCCCAAACCGGCCGTTCCCGAAGCCCCGGCACCCGCCGCGAAAAGAGCTAACGAACCGATCCCGTTCCCGGGCGACGTGCAGAAGAAGTCGGATGAGGCTCAGCCAGACCAAGATCAGCAAAATCAGGACCAGTCCGCGGCGCCTCCCCTGCCTCCGGTTCAGACAATTCCTCCAGGTAGCGGCCCAAGAAACCAGATCAATCCCAGCCAGGATCTCTACACAATTTCGATTCCGGTCAACTTCGTGCAAGTTCCCGTGATGGTGAAGTATTCCGACGGGCGCCCCGTCTATGGTTTGCTGCCCAAGGATTTCATTGTCCGCGAAAACGGCAAGCCGCAGACTCTGACCTACTTCAGCAGCGATCCCTTTGAGCTTTCAGTGGCTATCGTGCTCGACACCGGCATGGCCGATGTGGCCCTGCAGAAAATAAATGAGACCTACTCTGCCCTCGTCGGCGCCCTCAGCCCCTACGACGAGGTCGCGCTCTATACCTACAGCAGCACGGTCAGCCAGGTTACGGACTTCACGGGCAAGCCCCAGAGGATCACCGCTGCGCTGAACGAAATGAAATTGGTGCGCGGGCGCAATAATGGCCCGGCGGTGCTGGGCGGACCCCTCGGACCCGAGGGACCCACGGTGAACGGGCTTCCTGCGGGGGGACCTCCGGTCGCGCCAGTCTATACGCCACCCCGCGAGGCCCACGTTTTGAACGACGCCATCCTGCGCGCGGCGCTGGACCTGAGCAAGCGCGACCGCACCCGCCGAAAAGTCATCTTCGTCATCAGTGATGGACGCGAAATGGGCAGCCGGGCAAGTTACAGCGGCGTGCTGCACCTGCTTCAGACCCGCGACATCCAGGTGAGAGCCGTGGTCGTCGACAGCGGCGCCTTGCCCGGTTACCGGCAGCTCGATAAGTTCCATATCCCGGAGCAGGGTCGCACCAACAATCTTGCGAAATATGTCAAGGCGACTTGCGGTGCGGAGCCACTCCCCGAACTCTCGCGCAATGCGATTGAAGAGGCGTATGCCCAGATCACAAACGAGGCCCGAAATCAATACACGCTGGGATATAGCCCCCAGGCCGCAACCGGCAGTTCGGCCTACCGTAGCGTCGAAGTGCTGGTGGACAAGAAGGGGCTGAAGGTCGCTGCCAAGGATGGCTATTATGCGATCCCGACGGCTCATTAAGCGAGGCTGAGGACGTTCTTAAGTTCGCCCAAGCAGGGCTCCCCACCCCCCGGGGTCACGTGAGTAACCTGCGTCGGCACCCTCTCGTATGATATAAAGACCGCGAGCCTCCATAAGGACATTGGTGTGCGTGGCAGCCCTCAAGGGCATGCCCGCATTTGAGGAAAGCCTTTGAGTTTCATCAACTTCGCAGCCCGTGAGATCAATTGCAAGATCGTGTACTACGGCGCCGGTTTAGGCGGCAAGACCACGAACCTGCAGGTGATCTACCAGAAAACTGCGGACCAGCAGAAGGGCAAGATGATCTCGCTGGCCACCGAAACCGAGCGCACTTTGTTCTTCGACTTTCTCCCGCTCGACCTCGGAAATGTACGCGGCTTTAAGACTCGCATCCATCTCTACACCGTCCCTGGACAGGTCTTTTATGATGCCAGCCGCAAGCTGATTCTGCGCGGCGTGGACGGCATCGTTTTCGTCGCCGACTCCCAGGAGCAGCGCATGGACGCCAACGTCGAGGCGCTCGAGAACCTGATGTCGAATCTCAAAGAGCACGGCTACGACTTCAACAAAATTCCCTACGTGCTCCAGTTGAATAAACGCGACCTGCCCAACATTCTTCCGGTCGATCTGCTCGCCACCGAACTGCGCAAGAAAAATGAACCCATCGTCGAAGCAGTCGCCTTCCAGGGCGTAGGCGTCTTCGAAACGTTAAAAGAAATCGCCAAGCAAGTCCTGACAGAATTGAAAGCCGGCGGGTAGAACCGTAGCACCGGCGTCTCGCCCTCGGAGTCACAAGCGCCAATTTCTCGCATCTTTTGTCACAGAGCCGACCCTGAACGTGCATGGCCGCGCCGGGTGCCCCATTTCTCGCCTTCTTTGCGAGAAAGCCTGCAGGATTCTTCTTGGTGAAGATACGTTGATATCAATATAATCTCCCTGTGTCAACAGTGACGAACCCTCCTTTTGAAATAACCAGCCTGGTCCAAGACTCTTGCCTCTGTCTTCATGTCCAGCGAGCTGCAAGGGCGCTGGCACGGCGCTTCGATGATGCTCTGCGCCCCCTCGGCCTGACCAACGGGCAATTCTCGCTCGTGATGTCCCTGAACCGCCCGCAACCACCAGGTATGGCGCCAGTGGCGTCCCTACTCGCAATGGATCGGACCACCCTGACGGCCGCTCTCAAGCCGTTGCAACGCCGAGGTCTGGTCAAGGTCACTGCAGACCCGCGGGACCGCCGCGGCCGTCTAATAACTCTAACGGCAAAAGGGCGGAGCTTGCTTGTCCGCGCCATTCCAGTCTGGCAACGTACGCACTCGGAAGTTGAGGCATTGCTTCACGATGGCGATTCCAATCGCCTCCGGAAAAATTTGCGCGCACTCTTCTAAGCCTCTCAACAGGTCGCAAATCATTCTCTGTTCGAATTGCTTCAGAGTGGTCGGAAGTTAACGCCCAGAAACCGGCCGGCAGGGTCAACTTCCAACCCGTCCTACTTTAAGTTAGATGGGATGAGAAGGTCGATCCCCGATCACGGATGGCGTTAAGCTAGCGGTGATCAACGCACTCAACGTGCAATTACATGAAAAGGAGATCGACCGTGAAGAAGCATAACAATTC